>OQVN01000070.1_pt1 | contig 37863 bp, 40 predicted proteins | sample 1691621 | NCBI WGS metagenome assembly OQVN01 (sample SAMN03418278, study PRJEB22391) | human gut metagenome | biome: human-gut; feature: organic feature; material: feces | host: Homo sapiens | place: Tanzania | collected 2013-01 | reverse complement strand
CAACCAAATTAAACTTAAATTAAATGTAGCATTAAAAGTATCTGCACTTGGAATTAGTAGTTTTATAACACAAATGAGCATTGTTTTAGTTATAGCATTTGAGAACAATTTATTAAAGAAATACGGAGGAGAATCAAAATTTGGTTCAGAAATACCAATAACAGTATTAGGAATTGTTATGAAAATAAGTCAAATATTAAATAGTATTATTATTGGAATTTCAGCAGGAGCACAACCGATTTTAGGATATAATTATGGAGCTAGAAAGTTTGAACGAGTTAAAGAAACACTAAAAATAGTTTTAGGATTAAGTGTTATAATTAGTACAATAGCATTTATATTATTTCAAACAATACCAGATAAATTAATTTCAATCTTTGGTAGTGGAGATGAAAATTATATGGAATTTGCTTGTATTGCTTTTAGAACTTATTTAATGTTGTGTATTTGTAATGGAATACAAATACCTTCAGGAATATTCTTCCAAGCAATAGGAAAAAGTATAAAGAGTGCAATATTATCATTATCTAGACAAGTGTTGTTTTTAATACCTGCTATGGTAGTGTTTGGGCATATGTTTGGAATACAAGGAGTTTTATATTCAGGACCTTTTGCAGATGGATTAGCCTTTATTATAGCTAGTATATTATTGATTAATGAAGTAAGAAAGTTAAAAAACGGTACTGAAAAAAATATAAGAAATAAGAAAGTAGATACTAACATAAATAATAATGAAAATAAACATATTATAATTACATTATCTAGAGAGTATGGTTCAGGAGGAAGATATATAGGAAAATTAGTTGCTGAGAAACTAGGAATTAAACTTTATGACAAAGAATTCATTACTGAAATTGCTGAAGAAACAGGACTATCTGAAGAATATATTAAAGAAAATGAACAAAAGAGAGAAAATTTATCAATATTAAACAATGGCTACTATTTTGGATTGAATAATGCAGATGAATTATTTATTAAAGAATCAAAGCTAATAAAAAAAGTAGCTGATGAAGAATCTTGTGTTATTGTTGGAAGATGTGCTGATTATATTTTAAGAAATAGAGAAGATGTTCTAAAAATATTTGTTTATAGTGACATGGAAAATAAAATAGAAAGAGCAACTAAGTTTTATGGACTAAATAAAGAAAGTGCTAAAAAAGAAATTAATAGAATTGATAAGCTAAGAGCAAATCATTATAAATATTATACAGAAAACGATTGGAGAGATAGTTCAAATTATGATATTTGTATAAATAGTGATGCTTTGGGAGTGGAAAAGGCATCAGAAATAATTTGTGATATAGTAAATAATAAAGTAACTGTATCATAAAAAAGAATACAGGTAATTTTAAAAAGAGGTCACAATAGTGACCTCAAAACAATTTACTAAAGTTCAATTTTGGGCTGATACTTCTCAAGCCACATATTAACTTGACACAAATACGCCATAAGTTGAGGACCGACCATAAGTTGCCCAAACCAAGGCCTTGAAAAAGCTTTACCATCTGTATTTAATATTTCTAATATATAATCATGATTAAGCAAATCATTAATAGGAGCATTCTTATCTTCCATAATTTTTGTTAACATTTGTTTTACCTTAGCTAAATAAGTAGGATTGTGTGTTTTTGGGTAAGGAGATTTTTTCCTATATATAATATCTTCTGGAAGAAAATCTTTGCAAATATATCTAAGTAAGCCTTTTTCTCTACCTTTTAGAGCTTTCCATTCCCAAGGAATATTCCATACATATTGAGCTAATCTATAATCACAAAAAGGAACGCGAAGTTCAAAGCCATTATACATAGCCATTCTATCAGAACGATCCAATAGAGTTTGCATAAACCAATTTAAGGTAAGGTGAGATATCTTTCTTTTTTCTGCTGTTTCGGGAGAATCTGAATCTAAAATTTCTACTTCTGATAAACTTTCTTGATAGCGGTAATCAATGTATTCTTTTAAATTAATTTTATTACCTATATATGGATTCAATAGTTTTTGTCTTTCAGTTAGAGAAATAGACCAAGGGAAAGTATTGCTTTTTAAAGCATCTTCACGGAAAAACCATGGATATCCTCCAAATATTTCATCTGCACATTCGCCAGTTAGAGCAACTGTCATCTGTTTCTTTACATTTTTACAAAATAACAAAAGAGAAGAGTCGATATCTGCCATACCTGGCATATCACGAGCTATCATAGCATCTTCTAAAGCATCAGCAAGTTCTGGAGTATCGATTACGATTTTATGATGGTTTGTATGCAGATTATTATTCATTAAATCAATATAAAAACCATCAGAATTAGGTTGAAAATCACTTTTTACGAAATTTTTATCATTATCCACATAATCGATAGAGTAAGTATCTAAAGGTGGTAAACCTTGTTTTTCACAATAGTCAGAAGCAAATTTTGTAATAATACTAGAGTCCAATCCACCTGATAGAAAAGTACATAAAGGCATATCTGAGACTAATTGTCTAGTTATAGCATCATTTAGTAAAAATTTTAGTTTTTCACAAGTTTCTTCAAAAGTATCTACATGTTTTTCTGATTTTAATTTCCAATATCGTTTAATATTAAAACCATTTTTATTGAATATTCCAAAATGAGCAGGTTTTATTTCATAAATATTTTTAAAAATAGTAGTACCTGAAGTATGAGCAGGACCTATACCAAATAATTCAGATATACTTTGCTCATTTAAAACTTTTTTAACTCCTGGATATTGAAATAATGCTTTTATTTCGGATGAAAATACTAAAGTTTCATCTATTTTAGTATAAAATAAAGGTTTTACACCAAAGTGATCACGAGCTAAAAATATTTCGTTATTGTTAGTATCCCATATAGCAAATGCAAATATTCCATTTAAATGATTTACTACATTTTTTCCATAGTGTATATAACTTTTTAATAAAACTTCTGTATCTGAATGAGAATTTAAAGTAAAACCGTTTTCTTTTAAAGTTTCAGATAATTCTTTAGTGTTGTAAATTTGACCATTATATACTAGTATATAAGATCCAAAAGAAAAAGTGTTAATCATTGGTTGCTTTCCGCCCTTTAGGGTCAACAACAATTAGCCTTTTATGTGCTAATGCAACATGTTTATCTATGTAATATCCTTCTTCATCTGGTCCTCTTTTAGCAAGACAATTATTCATGTTTTCTAAAATTTTTGTGTTTTGTGAAATATCTTTTTCAAAGTCAACAAATCCAACAAAGCCACACATATTCATACCTCCATTATATTTCTTTTCTTTATATTATATGCAAAAAAATAAATAAAATTTATTGATTTCAAAAAAAGATTGTAGTAAACTATTAATGTGTAAAGAAAGGAAGATAGAAATGTACTTGAAAAATGTAATAAAACATTTTGGATTAATTACACACCATAAATGGGTAGTATTTAAATTGTGTTGTAAAATTGGAGAACCATGGAGAGGGTTAGTACATGATATGTCAAAATATTCTCCAACAGAATTTATAGAAAGTAGTAAATATTATACTGGAAAATATTCTCCTATTAGTGAAGCTAAAAGAGAAAATGGATATTCTAAGGCTTGGCTACATCATAAGGGAAGGAATAAACATCATAGCGGATATTGGATAGATGAAAATGCACCAGATAAAACGCCAATTATACCGTATAAATATGCTGCAGAGATGGTGTGTGATAAATTAGCAGCTGGAATGGTGTATCAAGGAAAAAATTTTACTAAAGAATATGAATTAGAGTATTGGCTAAAAGAAAAGGAAAAAATAAAAATAAATCCTAAGACAGAAAAATTTGTTACAGAAGTATTAACACGGAGTTGCTAAAAATGGCATTGATAAAACACTAACAAAACAAAATATAAAAGAAATTTATAAAAAATATTGCAAATAAACATTGTAGCAACTATTGACAAAAAAAGAAATTACTTGTATAATTTTATAGTGACTTGAAAAAAGTCACAAATAAATTAGATAAAATTGAAACAGATATATACATATATCTTTAAGCAAGGGGGGAATTAGAATGGCACAACCAAAAAGAAGATGGTCAAAAGCAAGAACACATTCAAAAAGATCAACATGGAAAAAAGAAAATCCAACATTTTCAAGCTGCCCACATTGCCATGAACCAGTAATGCCACATAGAGTTTGCAAAAACTGTGGATATTATGATGGAAAAGAAGTAGTAGCTAAAAAAGAAACAGAAAATGCGTAAGTAAAAGTACATGAAAATTGAAATAAGCCAAAATTATTAACAAATAGGTTTAATAATTTTGGCTTATTTTGTATTAAAGGCTAGGACTTAGTTATATCAATAACAATTGACAAAAGGTTATTAATATTATAAACTATAACAAATGCACAAATACCTAGAGGAAGTTTTTATCAATATTTTGAAGATAAAGAAGATGCCATTAAGTATATTATACAAAAATTTATTTTAGCAGAAGAAGAACTAATAGGTAAATATTAATCGATACAAATGGAGATATTTTTGAATCAGCTATAAAGATGTATGACTATATGGTAGAAGAATTATTGGGCAATAAAAGCCAACTTAATAATTTAATAAACAAAGAAACATTAAATTTAGATAATGAAGAAGACTTATATTACATTATGAAAATTATAACTATAATGACAAGAACTGAAGCTATTGAAGTAATATCAAAAAAGAAAACAAAAGACCAAGGAACAGAAGATTTAAAAAGAGAATTAGAAATCTTAAAAAGAGGAATGAAAAAATAAGAAATTTATATACAAATATGTTAAAATATGATATATTATAAATGAAATATAATAGAAAAGAAGGTAATATTATGTGGAAAAATTTTTTAAAAAGATCAGGATGGACAGACATTGTAATATCACTTATATTTATTTTATTTGGAGCAATGTTAATTGCTAGACCAGAATCAATTATGTCAATAGTAGCTATACTATTAGGGGTAATATTTATAGTAATAGGAGTTTTAAGAACAGTTGACTATTTTGCGAGCAATAAAGAGGACAATTATTTAATCGCAATGGCACTTGCATCAATAGTTATAGGAATTGTAATAATGTTCTGTTCTGATATAATTTTATCAGCATTTAGAATATTAATTGCTATTTGGATTATATATAGTGGAATTATAAATCTGCAAACTACTATTGTATGGAAAGATTACAAATCAAGATTATGGTTGTTAACTTTAATTTTAGCTATTGCTATGATTATAGCTGGAATTTATATATTAGTAAATAGTGGTGCAATATTACAAACTGTTGGAGTTGCAATTGTAGTATATGGAATAGTTGATATTATTGAAAATATAATTTTTATAAAAAAAGTAGATGATTACTTAGAATAAATAGTCGAAAAGTAAAATATAGGTTTTAAACAAACTCTTCTTGTTAGACAAAAAAGTTTAACAAGGAGAGTTTATTTTTGTGTCATATACCAAAAAGAGACATATAATAACATTAAAAGGAGGAAGAAAAATGTTCAGAAATTATAGAAAATGTTATTGTATGAATAATAGTTATAAGAATGATTCATGCGAAATGCAACAAGATATCATTGAAAATCAATGTGATAATGTTGTTTCTTACGAAGAATATAACGATGGATGCAGTTGTGGATTTGATGAAGAATATAATGTTTTTCCTGAAAATCCAATGCTAGCACAAAGTTATGTACCGTTTCAATATATGGATAAAACTTTTAAACCATGTGTTGGATTAAAAATGGGAACTATATTTCCAGAGTTAGTTAGCCCTTATGTACCTTGTCAATCAATGGAAGAAATAAATTTCATAAGGGAATCAAATGAGATTGGGAAGGGGTGTAATAAATGTCAATAGAAGAAAATAGAAATTGCAGTTGCAATTGTAATTGTGAATGTGAAAAAGAAAATACAGTAGATTGTGATTTAAGAAGAGAAATGATACAAGAAATTAGATGTTGTGAATTTGCAATTACTGAACTTGCATTGTATTTAGATACTCATCCAGATGATCAAAAGGCACTTTGTTTACACAGAAAATATTGTAAACAAGTAAAAGAATTAAAAGATAAATATCAGAAAGTCTATGGACCTCTAACCATTAATTACCCTTGCAATAAATGGAGATGGTTAGAAGAACCTTGGCCTTCGTTTATTTTGGAAGTAACTACTTATCTACATTTTTTTAGTTTATCTAATGATAAAATCTAGAGAAAAAATGTGAAATTTTTATAATTTTTTAGAAAAGTTTTTTTGCATATTGTTTAAGTATAAAATATTGAAAAATAAAGAATTGGACAAGTTTGGTTTTCTATAGTTTAAGACACTGTTGAAAAAACTGTGGCTTAAACATGAAAAAAATAATGTGAGAAAAAAATTATTTAAAATTTGAAAATATAATAAAAGAATTAAAAGGAAAATCATTACTGTACTTTCACTCATAAGGTGTCAGAAAAACAATAACTTCATTGAAAATTAAGAATATCTGTGATATAAATGTATATAGAAGCGATAGAAAAGGAGAAAAATAATGATATATCTAAAAACTTTTAAATTAAGTGAAAGTAGAAGTACAGATCCAAACATATATCCATTCTGCGTATTTAAGAATAAAGAACCAGATGTGTTTTTATTTAATGATATAACAGTGTTATATGGAAATAACGGTAGTGGAAAATCAACAATATTAAATATGATAGCATATAAATTAAATCTAAAAGGAAAAGAACGAAACTATTCAAGAATTGATGGATGGTGGCCATATTTTGAGAACTATTCATACGAATGCGAATATGAACTAGGAGAAAATGAATATGGAAGTAGACTAACTGAAATTCCTCCAAATAGTAGATATATAAAAAGTGAAGAAATATTATATGAAATAAGAAAAATACAACAAGATGCAGTATTGCAAGAAAGTATAGAAAGTACCTTAACCAAAGAAAGAGGTCGACAAAACGCAAGAGATTTTTTGGAGACAAAAGAAGGTAGAAAACAGTTTTCAAGATTTGCATTTGCACAAGATAAATATTCAAATGGAGAAACAACACTACAAATATTAGAAGAAGATATAGAATCTGATAGATTGTATTTATTGGATGAACCTGAGGTGTCATTATCACCACAAAATCAAGTGAAACTTGCAGAAAAAATCAATGATATGTCAAGATATTTAGGTGTTCAATTCATTATAGCGACTCATTCTCCATTTATGTTAGGAATATTAAATGCGAAAATATACAATTTAGATACAAAAGACTACAGAGTAGAAAAATGGAATGAACTTGAAAATGTAAGATATTTTTATAACTTTTTTAAAAGTAAAAAAGATGAATTTGAAGATTAGTTTCTTTTTTAAATAAAACCCAAAAGAAGATTTTTTCTTTTGGGCTTTATTTGAGTATTAGTCATTTAAAAAATGATATTAATGAATAATGTGAGACCATCTTTTACAATCACTTGCATCATTCAGTCCACCACAACATGCGGTATTGCATGTTTTACAACTTTTTCCAATTAATTCAATTAATTCTGAAGTTTTTTGTTGAATTGTGTTATTTTTCATTAATGCTATTGGTTCATAATGTGCAATAATATCATGATAGCTTTCTGTTGTATATACTTTAAACCTGAAAAATGCAAATCTGCGTGCGTCAGGATGATTGGTAACTTGATATCCTTTTTCATTATAATGGATACCATCCATATCTATTGTATAGTTACCTATTTTCTCTGGATTATCATAATCAGAAATTAACAAATTGTTTTCTATGCTGTTATATGCTACAACATAGCGAAATTTATCATATCCTCTTTCTTGATCATCTATAATCCTTGGGAGTCTCTCATTTAAACAGCCTGATTTTATCTGTTTTTTCATATTGCTATATTCTTCTTCAGTTACATGGCAAACCATTATTGGATTTGTTTTCCGATATTGTTCATCAATAAAATCATATATAGACATATTTAATTCTTTGTCTTCATTTTCAAACATGACAATTATTTTACCCATAATTTTTCCTCCTTGTCAATTGACTTTCCATAGTGCATTGTTAATAGTTACTCTATATTAAACTCCATAAGTTGCATAAAGGAGATTATTAAATTAAATTATGTGAATTATATCATGTTTTGTGTAAAAGTCAACTATAACGAATGATTTAAGGTATAAAAAAGCTGATAATACTAGGTGGTTATAGTCTATCAAGATGAAATCATTAATTTATTAGTAAAAATAAATTATCAAATTTTATAAATATTATAGACAAATTAAAAATACTATTGTAAAATAATTGACATAGGAAATGATAATAAGCGGATGTGGTTTTGCCACCAATTTTACGAAGCTTCGTAGGAAAGGTGGTGATGTTTATGGTTAAAGTGATACTATTTTTAATATTATCTTTAATGCTATCTTTAACATTAAATGTTGCCTTGACAGCAGTTCTTTATAAGAACTGGGTGGATAAGCAATTACATAAATAAAAAAAATAAACCATTCTGCTTAGCCGAGCTAATGGTTTATTAAATCTTTATATCGGCAAAACCACGTTTGTGGATTTGTCATTTCCTATATTTATTATAAGCTATTTAAAGATAAAAAGTCAATAAATATGTGATAAATTTACTATTATCTTGTAACATTTTTTTATTTAGCATTATGGATTATAATAGATTATGGAAGAATACTTAAAAAAATTGGACAAGTTTGGTTTTCTATAATAATTTAATGTAAAAAAAGAACCTAACTAGGTTCTTTTTTCATTTAAAACATAAAAATAAAGAAATATTTAAAAGTTTACGAATTAAGTACTTTAAAATATCTTGTAAAATCTTTTGCATAAAGACCACCGTAATAAATTCTGTTACTTTCATTATTGAATTTTATAGAAATCATTACTGTACCATCACTCATAATTTGAGCATAAAATTTAGCTCTTTTGACTAACTCTTTAGTCAAAAAATTTTCATGTTGTGGCTCATCTTTAATTGGTATGACTTCAACGCAATATTCTTTTGACAAGTTCTGGAGTACATATTTTTCACTTTCTTTAAATGTCTCTGTGTTTTTAAAAAACATTATAAATAATGGCATAGTAAAAAATGGTATCATTATTCCAAAACTTAGAAAAATAACAATACAACACATAATAGTATTCTTGCCAAAATCATTTAAGCAATACTCTAATATTACAAAAAACAATATAGCAGCTAAAACACAAGCTTGAATAATCAGTATTGCCTTGAATATTTTTTTAGAAATTTTACTCTGTTTTTTCATGTTTTTCCTCCTTCAATATTAATTGAGATGTTTATTAGTTTCTTTATGTTTAACTCCATATGGAGGTTTTAAAAAATAATAGCTCTTTGGCTAAATTTATGTGAATTATATCATGTTTTTATGTAAAATTCAACTACAGCGAATGATTTTTATACGATTCATCGTAGGAAAGGCGGATGGTGTTTATGTATAGTTTATTTATATGAGAAAAGTCAAGAAATATTATAAAATTTATAATTAGAATATAATTATTCAATTAACAAATAAGACCAATATTTTGTAATAAAGATTATCGACATAATTTCAAATAATTTTAATGGAAAATTAAATTTTTATATAATAGATGACAATTACATATAATATTTAAATATTTAATGTAAAAGAAGAAACTAAAAATAGATTCTTCTTTTATACTTTTTTAACCATTTAATTTGCTAATAATTAAATTTTTTATAGCTTTTATTCGTCAAATTTGAAATTTTTATCAAAATAGAATGGATTTTCTATTTCAGTACTATAAACTTCTTCATCATGCTTATCTTTAACGATAAGATGTACATTATTGTCTTCTGTAAGTTTAGCATAAAATTTACAGCCTTCTTTTTGTAAAATTTTTGTTATCATATTCATTATATCACAACTTTCATATAATAAATAAACTTGCTTATAATCTGTAGTAGATAAACATTGTTTAATTGCAACATTGACTTGTTGTTCTCTTTCTAATCTAGCTTTATCCTCTCCTTTAAAAATGAGTATGTAAAAGATAAAATAAATAAAAAGCGTTCCTACAACACAGCCGATACTCCAATAAGTTAATGCAAAATCTCCAACAGGCTTTGAAATCAATCCACTTATAAGCATATAAATGAAATAAATTCCACTTATTATTAATGATATTATATTTGCTTGTTTTGAGTTTATTTTCTTTTTTTTCCGATTATTAGCCATAAAAATCCTCCTTGTCAATTGACTTTCCATAGTGCATTGTTAATAGTTACTCTATATTAAACTCCATAAGTTGCATATAGGAGATTATTAAATTAAATTATGTGAATTGTATCATGTTTTTGTATAAAATTCAACTGAAACTCTTGATTTAGTAAATAAAAAAGTGAATAATGAATATACTAGGTTAGAAACGAGCCTTTAGTTATACTATAAACGAGTTTCCAGAAAAATTATAGGGGGTACTAGCAAGTATCCCCTATAATTGTAAATGAAGGTGTGCGTGAAAAACAATAAAATATCAGAATTAAAATGTTAGAAACGCAAATCGCACTTTTTTTCAATTTGTGTTACCATCAAAATTATTCTAAAGTCATTGACATTAACAAAGAATGAAAATATAATACAAATAAATAGATTTACGAAAGCAAATCTATGAAACAACTATGAACAAAAATTGTAAACACTTTTTGAACCGAAGTACTACTTGAAAGGTAGTGTTTTTATTATAAATATAACTATAAAAAATCTACTTTTTAAGTGGATTTTTTATTTTTGTCTTAATATATATTAATAGAGGTGGCTTTAATGGAAGAAAAAATAAAAGAAACATACACCAAAGATGGAAAAACATTAACAGAGCTAATACAAGAATGGATAAACGAAAATACAGCAATTTTATATTGTAATTATGAAGAAAAAAATATAAAATATCAATGCAGATAAGTAGTTATTAAAGATAACTCTAAGACAAGGAGGTAATAATGCAAGAGTTATATAATAACTATTTTAACATAGCAAATGACCAAATATGGAAAGTTGCAATATATGCCAGATTATCAAGAGAAGATGAAAAGGATGAAAAATATAAAGGACAATCTGAAAGTATTGAAAATCAAATTAAATATTTAAAATCTATAATTACTACAAAAGGGTGGCTTTTGATTGATATTTATAAAGATGATGGATACACAGGAACTAACTTTGATAGGCCGGATTTTAAAAGGATGTTAAATGACATAGAAAATGGAAAAATAAATCTTGTAATAACAAAAGATTTATCAAGGCTTGGAAGAGATTACATAGAAACTGGAAGATATATTGAAAAAATATTTCCATCAAAAAATATTAGATATATTGCAGTAAATGACAATATAGATACATTTGACAAAAGAAATTCCAATAATGATATGACACCATTTAAAGCAGTAATAAATGATATGTATGCAAAAGATACTTCAAACAAAGTAAGGTCCACTATACTTACAAAAGCTATAGCAGGAGAATGTATAAAAGCATTTTTGCCTTATGGTTATAAAAAAGATAAAACAGATAAAAATAAAATATTAGTTGATGAAAATGTAGCCGAAAATATAAAGTTGATATTTAATTTATATAAGGATGGAAAATCAAAGACTGAAATTGCTAAAAAATTGAATGAATTAGAAATTTCAACACCTCTAAAATACAAAAAGGAAACAACAAATTACTATAACCCAAATTCAAATGCAACTTATAAATGGAACAGCACAGTTATAAATAAAATATTAAGAAACCCTATTTATACAGGAGATTTAGTTCAATTACAATACAACAAAATAAATTATAAAATAAAAAAAATTACAAAAGTTCCTAAAGAAGAACAAATTGTAATTTTAAATAATCATGAAGCAATTATAGATAGAAATACATTTAATACTGTTCAAGAAATGCTTGATAAACAGACAAATGAATGGAATTATTCTAATAGAAAAAAACATTTATTAGCAGGACTTGTTTTTTGCAAATGTGGTAGTAGAATTACATATAACAAAAATCATGGAAAAGTTTTTAGATGTGTTTGTTCTAGCTATAAAAAATATGGAAGTAGTTTTTGTTCTAATATTCATTTAAAAGAAACTGAACTTTTAGAAATGGTTGCAAGTTCATTAAAGGAAAATGTAAATACATATTTAAATTTAAAAGATTTAAAATATCCTTCAATAAAAAAAAGAAATAATAAAGCTCAAGAATTAGCAAAATTATCTAAAATGAAAGAAGAAGTTAATAAAATAATCACTAATTTATATGAAGATAAGATTTCTTCTGCTATTTCGCTTGAAACATTTAAAGTTTTGATTAAAAAATATGAAAAGCAGAAAAGAGAATTAGATATGAAAATATCAGAAATTTCTAAAACCAGTGGAAATATGCAAGTTTTAAAATTAAATCATAAGCAATTAGAAGATGGAATGAAACAACTACTAAAATTTGAGACTATAAATGAAGAAAATAAAAGCCTAGTTTTAAAGCTAATAGACAAAATCATAATAGATGACGATAAAATAAATATAAAATATAAATTTAATAACATAGAGTTATGATTCCCCCGCAAAGAACCAAGGGTGGCCTTGGGAAAGGGGGAATTATTAATGTGGACTTATAACAAAACATTACAATATCCGATTAATATAAAATGTCCAGATCCTAGATTGGCAAAAGTAATTATATCTCAATATGGTGGACCAGATGGTGAACTTGCTGCTTCTCTAAGATATTTGTCACAGAGATTTGGTATGCCAGATCAAAAAGCTAAAGCAATTTTAAATGATATTGGTACAGAAGAATTAGCACATTTAGAAATGGTAGGAACAATTGTACACCAATTAACAGATGGTGCATCAATAGAAGAAATTGAAAAAGCAGGATTAGCACCATATTATACAGACCATGGGGTAGGTTTGTAATATCTCCTAATCCTGCTTTTTATTTTTTACTAATATAAAATTAATTATCATTTTCAAATAATTCTTTAATATATAATTCTCTATTTTTAAGTTCATTATTTTTACCTTGTAATAAATTTTCAAAAAACATTACTAAATAATTAAATGTAGGATAAATTCCTTTTGGAATATTTCCATAATTACTTCTAACTAGTGCATTTCTAAAATATAAACTTTTATCCTTAAACATATCATTATTAACATTAAATCCCATGTTATTAAGATATTTTTCAATAAATACTGCTGTTGTTCTAGTATTACCTTCTCCAAAAGGATGCACTTGCCAAATGCTTGAAGTGAATTTTGCAATATGTTTGATTAATTCATCATTATTTAGTTTTGAATAATCAAATTCTTTTTCTTCTTTAAAATCATAATCAAAATAGCTTTCTATATCTTGATAATTTACATATTTAACAGTATCTCCATTTAAGATGTCCTCTTTTTTGCTAATATTATAATTCCTATAATTGCCTGCAAAATCATAAATATCTTTAAATAGATATTTATGAATATTCTTTAAAGTAATAGGACTAAAACCAAAACTCTTATCTTCTAATAATTGAGCTATTCTCAAAGATACTAAATCACATTCTTTTTCTTTTTGAATATTTATGTCATTAGAGTTTTGGGTTTTATAATGTGTTTTTAATAAGTTTTCTACTTCGTAATATTTTAATTCTCCATTAATATTTTTTTGAGATAAGTCTAATAAATATTTAGAAGGCTCTAAATTATCAACTTTATTTAATCCAATACCTGTATTCCAATATTCTTGTTTTTTTCTAGTATCAGTTGTTTCATTTTCAATTATATAATTTTCTTCATTAGACATATAAAAAAACCTCCTAAAATTTATCTTTTTCACACTTTTATATTATACCATAAAATGCCTAAAATTACTATAGTTTTGCCTAAAAATTCCAATGAATTACAATGTCTTGAGTTTTAGTTTTTTTGTTCTTTTCTCCAATTTCAATATAATCTATGAAGCTATTTACAATATCATAATTAAGTACTTTAAAATCTTTAAAGTGATTAATTATTTTTTCTTTTTGTTCTTTTATAAACTTACTGTTTAATTCTTTTTCTTTTAAATTTGATAAATCATTTTCGGTTTTTGATAGTTCTTTTTGTTTTGTTGATTTATCAGATAGGAAAGAGGCATTTAAATCTTCAAATATGTCTTCTGGAACTTTTCCACTTACTTTGTTTAAGTAAAGTTCTTTTATAGCTTTATTAATGCTTTCCATATCTTTAGATAAAGTTTCTTTTTTGCTTTCTAGCAATTTGGCTTTATTAAAGTTATCGTTAGAAATAAATAAGTCATCAGAAATATTATCAAAATTGTAAAATGCTAAAATTTTCTCTTTAATTTTTTCAGTAACTAAATTTTTAAGATTCTCATAGCCAATAGAATGGGGAGTACAAGTTCCATATAGTTTTTTAGAGCCTTTACAAGAAAAGTAAATGTAACCTCTATCATTTTGACATTTATAAAGTTTTGTTCCACAATCCAAACATACTAGCTTATTAGCAAAGAGATGAACTTCACCATTTTTACATCTTCTTGTTTTGCTTTTGAAAATTTCTTGAACTTTATAAAATTGTTCTTTGGTAATAATAGGCTCATGTGTATTTTCTACAATAATCCATTCTGATTTAGGTTGATTTACCATCTTTTTAGATTTATAACTAAGCTTTTTATTATAACCTTGTACTAAATTGCCAATATAAACTTCATTTTTTAAGATTTTGCTAACTGTAGATTCGCACCAATAGTCAATATTTTTACCTTGATTTTTAAAGTTAATTCCTTGTGATTGTTTATATTTAGTTGGTGTTAAAATACCTTTGTCGTTTAATATTTGAGCAATTTTAGTAACACCATTTCCTTGTTCATAAAGGTTAAAAATTAATCGTATAACATCAGCAACTTCTGTATCTATAATAAGTTTATTTTTATTCTCTGGACATCTTTTATAGCCATAGCATACAAATGAGCCAATATGTAATCCTTGCTTTCTTTTACTATCAAATGTCTTTCTAATATTTTCTGATAAATCCTCTAAATACCACTCATTAACTAAACCATTGATTTGTCTTGATTTCTTATTTCCTTTATCTAATGTATCAACATGATCTACAAGGCTTACAAATCTAATATTCCACTCAATAAATTTATTATGTAAGTATTTTTCAACTATTTCCATATCACGAGTGAATCTGCTTTGAGTTTTACAAAGTACAATATCAAATTTATGGCTTTTAGCATCTTCTAATAATTTATTAAATTCAGGTCGTCTACTATCGATTCCAGAATAGTCCTCATCACAGTAAATGTTATAAATATCCCAACTCTTTTCTATTGCATAATTAATTAGCATAGATTTTTGATTTTGGATACTTTCGCTTTCATCGTTTTCATGAAGCTTGTCATCATCTTCACGAGAAAGCCTACAATAAATTGCCACTCTCATAAGTTTACCCTCCAATCGGTAAACTACTCATTTTGTACAACCATATTATACAAAAATAAGTAATATTAATCAACGCTATTAGCAAATTCTTTTATAATTAATCTATTAACAATACTATTTATATATTTTGTAATATCATCTATATTTTCGTATTTGTTCTTTTCAATAACATTAAAATTAACTTTTTCACACATACAAGTTCCTCCTTTTGTAAGAGTTACAATACTCCTGCTATATTAATTCATATTCAAAAGGGCTTGTATTTGTGCAAAAAAATAAGAAAAGTTCCAGTTGTCTAGTGCTTCGCACAGACTTTTAATGGTAACTTTTCTTGTTACTGCGAAAAAATTTCATTTTTCTTCGTAATAAAGGCCTTTTGAGGTTTAAAATAAAAATATATTTAATTAACATATGACTCTCCTTCGATTAGGATTTATAATATTACTAACTCTCTTTGGTACATCACAAGCATATTTAAATCCTTTCCTTAATACTAAATCACTTGAATTTTTATCATATATATACATTTGTATATTCCATTTTGCAAATGTTAAATCTGACATTTCAGATGAGTATGATAATTCTTTACTTGCTTGATTATGTTGCAATTTTACATATTCATCAAGTTGTTTATCATTATGCCTTTTCTTTCTAATCCATTCGCATTTTGATTTTTTGCGATTTTCTTTACTGATTTTAGCTCTATATTCTTTCTCTGGAATATATCTATCATCTTTTTGAATTACCTTTGTTACATATGATGGATTAACATTTAATTCTTTTGCAATACTACTTGGCTTTTCATGTAAGTCATAGAATTTCGTGATGATTTCTTGTGTATCTGCCATATCAAGACCTCCTTTCTTTGGTGAAAAATCTGCCTACAGATTTTAGATACAGTAATACTATTACACATAAATTTTACCCAAGAGCTTGACTATTTTTAAAATAGTTTATATAATATGTGTAATAGTTATTTTGATTTAACTATTAGCATTATAATGTAATAGCTAAATGATGTCAAGTATTACATTGCGAAAATTTAAAATTTTTTTTGGGAGTGTAGAAAATGAATAAAGATTTAGTTACAGAATTTAGCACAGAATGGATTAAATATAGCGAATATACAACTAAAAAAGTGCCTTTTGGAGATGAATATATTGTTCCAAAAAAGAATGCAAAACCTATTAAATATAAAATATCAGAAGTAGCAGATAAAATGATAATAGATTATATCAATATAGGTAAAGCATTTGAGTTTGAAAAATATAAAGTAAAAGATATGATTATAGAATTTGTTAAGAATTATGGATTAATAGGAATCATATCTTATATGCCATTGAACTTTAATTATATATCAAGTGAAAAGATTTTCTTAAACAGTAGTAATGATTTATGTATGGAAGAAATATGGGACAGAAAAGAATATTTAGAATATTTTTTTCCATTTGATTTAAAAGAAAAATTTAAATTTAAAGGAAATGAAATTTATGCTATAAAAAATGAAGAAACAACAGATGAAGAAGTATTTTGGGGTGGAGCAAGAGAATTTAGCATTCCTTTTTCAAAATACTATGCTGAAAAAATAGAAGATATAGGAATTATCGCAAATAGAGTTTATAATCAATTTATTGCTGCATATACTTTTGATTTTGAAACTCCATATATAGAAAGAAGTTTTAAAGGATTAGATTTTTTTAAAGCAAGAAATATTACTATTAATGCTAAAGCTGGAGATACACACTTTTCATTACAATGGGTATTTAACTCTCTTGCGTCTGCATTGGATACAATTCTTTTAGTGAAGATATGCGATAAAAACCAACCTTTAAGAATTTGTAAACATTGTGGCAAACTATTTATAGCAGAAAATGTGAGAGCTGAATATGATACACCTCAATGTAGAAATCAATCAAATGTATATAAGAGTAGGAGTAAAAATAATGGAGAAAAAGGATAATATATTTAAAAGATTAAAAAATTTTATATCAAGTAAAAGAAGAAAAATAGATAGATATTTAAAATGGTATAAAGTTTATGACAATAAAAAGTATTTTATAGTTAAACAAAAAATTATAAATATATTAATGATAATAGCTATATTTATTGTTACTATAGCGAGTATATTTTTCTTTTTCTATGCATTGAACGATTATAAATTTGATAATTTAATAAACTTTAATAAAAAACTTGGTATTGAATCCAAAGATTTATTAATAGCTCAAATTAGCAATACATTAATAATAATTTCTGTAATATCACTGCTTTCTGGATTATCTAAAAGTTATATATTAGGAGAAAAACATATTAATGTTATCTTTCCCAATAATAGTTTATTTTCATTATTGAAAATATTTATTATATTAACTATACTATTATTTATAAATTTAGTAGAGTGCTTAAAAAGTGGAAATGAAATGATAGTATTATTAAATTTTCTAATTTCACTTATGCTCATATTGTATATGTGTATAAAAATGATTTGGTTTTATACTCATAAGAATTGGTTTGGAAATAATTTATTATGTATGTATTTAGAGAAACAAAGAAAACATATAAAAAAAGCTGTACCTTTAGATTCTCATGAATGTAAAGAAATTGTTGAATTAAAGAATCAAACAATAGTGTTAATACAAAAAAATGATAATGACTATAATTATAATATAAACAATATTATAACTCTTATAGATTTAACATTATTTAATGATAAAAAAATTCTTCAAGAATATTATACAGAAATGATTACGCGTAGTGACTTAATTACTAGTTTAAATGAAATTATTGCAACCCTAATTTTGTATGATAAACATATAGAAGCAGCGAACATTCTACTGAAATTATACACTATGTTTGCCTATTATAAATTTGTTCCTGTTGAAGACTATTACAAAAATCAAAATATCATGGATTTAATAGATAAAATTAAGTATATAAAAACGGAGAGTCAAGAAAAAGAATATGTAAATACTATGTGGAGAATAATCAAATTATATATTTATTTTATTTACTTGTATGAGAATGAAATAGATTTAAGCTATTGTAGATTATCTAAGCTTGATTTACTCAATATGTTTAATTTTAGCAGATATTTAGAAGATGTATATATATGTATAATCGAAAACAAGAATCTAACTAAAAATGAAAAATATAGAGTTTTAGAGAGGCTATATGATGATATAAGAATGATGGAACTTAAAGAGAAATTTCCGGACATCGACATAAATGACTTTTTTCAAAGAGGATATGTACATAAAGAAAAAATATTTATCCCATATATTATCAAAGGTGAACCAATAATCATAATGTTTTTAAGAATGATAGAAAACAATGATATAAGAGCAATAAAAATGTTTAGAACAATGAATTTGTCTAGAGAATTTATGCATTATATAATTATGAGTACAACATTATCTATAATAACTATTATAAGTAAAGATAATTATAGAAAATATGTTGATGATCTCAATATAAATATAGATAAAATAAATTATCTTTTTAAAGAAACAAAATTTCATAGAATAACAGTTGGTACAGATGAACTAAAAAATTTATATGATTTATTTAATGAGAATTATTTTTATAAAGAAAAAAGACCGTATTCACTAAGACCACGATTAACAACAACGGAAAATGCATTAAAGAATTATTTTTATTTTTTATATAAGGATATTGATAGATTAGAAGAGTTTTATAAGTTAGAAAAATGCCAAGAATTTGTAGCAGATGAAAGATTACAAAATAGTATAAAAAGGTTAGGGGTAGTTAATAAAATAACCTCCAATAATTAAATAAATCCAAAGATGGTATTTCATAAAATATCTAAAAACGCTAGTATTTTACATAAAAATGTGATATAATTGACACATAAAATTAAGGAAATTTTCCTGATTTTGGTAGGAGTTAGTGAGGAAATATAGATTATTTTATTTTCCAATCCAAGCACTAACAAAACATAAACATCAATGAAAGGATAGGTAATCAAAATGATTAAACGGATAAACTATATTGCGATTGCATTAACAACAAAATGTAATTGTAACTGTTTTTATTGTAAAGAAACAGGTGAAAGCATACTTCCTAGTATCAAAGGAACATGGGACTTTAATGATTTAAAGAAAGTTATAAGTATTGCTTATAGTGTGGGATTAACCACATTTCGCATTACAGGAGGAGAGCCAACTATGGTCGAATATTTGCCAGAACTAATAACATATATTATGAGTTTGGGCAATGACACAAAAATTCGACTAAATACAAATGGTTATAACATGGGGTACATCTTGGATATTCTCGTAATATATAGAGAAAGAATAGATGTTATGATTAGTGTTGATTCATTACATGAGTACGTAAATGGCGTCCACTATCCAAAATACTTATCATCAAAAACAGAAAGTCTAACGAAAGAGTTGGTAAAGAGAAAAATTTCAATTCGATTTAATATCGTAGTAACAAAAACGAATTACTCCGAAGTAAAATCTTTAATAGATAAAGCTCTTGCTTTAGGAGTTAATGTAAAGATATTAGATTTAATTGTTAGAAATGAATATCTGGGAAATGGTAAGAAGTTTCACGATGAGGACGCAGTGAACTTTGGACAATCAATGTATCAAGAGCTGAATGAAGTAAAAAGTTATTTAGAAAGTGTATCAACTAAAAGTCAGGAAAAATATTATGTTAGTAATGCAAATGGGATACCAATGAGTGGCTATTTCTTTGGTAACCAATGGGTTCAAGTAAAGGATTCCTCTAAAGGTGCAATGTATGCAAAAGAATGTAAGAAGTGTTCTTATTATGATACTTGTTATGAAGGAGTATTTAGTCCGTTGCTTTCAGTAGGCGAGATTCTTCATATTTCTGGCTGTATGAATAGTAGTTTGTATTATCAACTTAAAAGTAAGTCCGAGAAAGAAATCAGACAATCTTTTGAAGAACTCTTAAAAGTATTTGAAAGCACAGAATTAAGATCTATTAAGTAATGGTGTTAAGTAGGTGGAAAGCTATGATTTGGCTTTCCACTGAAACTTTTTATTAACTAAAGAATTGTTAACGTCAATACAAAAATGTACAATTTTTCAAATTTATTGATGCACAAAATTGTACATTCTTATATTATCATTAACATTTGCACTGGGCAATAAAATTATACTTAGACATAATACCATATTTTTATGTTAAATGCAATAAAGTTGTTGCACATTTACATAATTTATGATATACTACCTATATCACTCGGTGCTATACGAATTAAAAATGAATAGCAAGTTGATAAAACTCTAAACAATTGTAAGGAGGATTATGTTATGGTTACTTTTAGGCGGGGCGACAGATGGGTTGAATTAGAAACTTTCTCGAGCAAAGATGTGGCAGAGTACTTGGATAAAGCACTCAATAAGAAACTTCATAAAAGAAGATTCGAAATGTTGGCAAATCCTAAATGGTGCAAAGGCATTTTGGCTACTATTGATGGAACAAGTTTCATCATTTGTGCAGATTTTGCTACATGGATTGAGCTTTCGTTCAATGTCAAAGATATAGCCAAAATGGCTGATGTAATCGATGCTTTGAAAAAGTGGGATAAATTTTCACAAACGGAACGCAAGTATGTGTTTGATTTTGATCTCGAAGACCAAAAAACACATATTACCATTTTTGAAAATGGGTATGCTTCTGCAGAAGAATACAAATCTCATTTTGAAAAGTATGAACTATCAGTAACAAAGTTTTAAAATTACTCCGGTAAACTACTAAAAGTTTGCCGGAGTAATTTCTTATATTTCAAAATCTTCATATTCTAATTCTTCTTCATATTGAATTTGCTTTTCTGGATCAATATAAGTATTATTTATAATCTTTCTTAAATAGTTATTTTCATTTTCTAAATGATAAATCTCGTTCTCATATTTATCTTCAATTCTTTTAGTTTCCTCTTTAAGTTTAACAGATTAATCATTTTCTATAGTTTTGCACTTGTCTTTTAATTCTCTATTTTCAGCTAAAATGGATTTTCTTTCTTTTTCATATTTTGATGCTCTTTCAACTGTTTTTACTTGCCTTTCTAATGCAAAAGTTAATAGTGCATTTTGTTCTTGTAAATCTTTTATCATCTTATCTTTTGGAGCAATTATTAAATCTTGTATTTTTTATCTCTATTTCGAATTAACTTTCCAAAACTCTTTATATCTGGAACATCAGGTAATTCTAAATTTATATCTTGAAGAACAGTTTTAGAATTTTCAAAATTTGTAATTTGTTTATAATCTTCAACTGATAAATGTACTCTTTCACTTGGATTTCCTCGCGCTAATACAAAATTATTTGATACCATGTAATTATAGAATGCATCTTGTAATTGCCTATAACTATCTTTCTCCTTCCAAAATTCACTACAAGCAATTTTATCAATATCATTTCCCTTTTTATCTTTTGTATGGACTACTGGAATGAAAACTAAATGCATATGTGGACTTTCTTCATCCATATGTACTTTTGCAGAGAGAATATATTGTTCTCCTAAATCTTTGTATTCACAAACAAAATTATATGCAGTCTCAAAATATCTTTTTGTTTCTTCTTCTCCAATATTATCAAAGAACTCTTTGTCAGAAGTGATAATGTATTCACAAGCAATATTGCTTACAGTTTTTATTTGTCCTTTTAAATTATACTTTTCTTTAACTAAATCAAATTCTTTTTCATAAGAATGAGTACAATCTTTTAAGGAATAATTAAGGTATGATAATTCTTCATTTACATTTTTATTAGAGTAGTTTTTATTTTTTCTTTCATTATGGCGATATATTTCTTTTAAATTTTCTCTTTTGTATTTTGCATTTCTAATTATTGCATAACTCATATAGTTATTCCTCCTTTTCTAGCACAGTCAATAACACTATGCTGTTTTTAATATTTTCTATTTTTTGAATTGTGTGAGGTAAACCAAAAATATTGGACAAAAAATATTAAAGTATGGAGGTTCACCAGTATGTTTAAATATTCATTTGATTTTAAATTTAAAGCATTGAAAACACTTGAATTAAAAGCTATTTACTGATGTTAAGTAATAATAAATGTTAAATATTCCATTATTCTTAAAATACTGCGGTTGAATAAACCGTGCCGGTTCGATTCCGGACATCTGCACCAATGACGTATCTGTTCAAACTTTTATAGAACAGACAATACAAATATCATTCTGAAAAGGATGGTATTTTTTTTATTGCAAAATTGCCATCCGAAAGGAAAGGATGGCGTTTGAAGTGAAAATAACTAAGCAAAAGCTAGAATTTGAGGAATGTCTAAAACAAAGGCTAGAGTTTATATGTGAGTTTTCTAAAGTTACTCCTACTTTTATCAATAGTAGCATTAGAAAAATTGATTTGTATTCCGTAGAAAATGAGAGCCACAAAAATGATATTGTTTAAATGACGAAAAATAAACATATCGGAAGTGCTATCTTATGGGTAATAATATTACAGATAGATTAAAATATAAAGAGTCAGTAATAAAATTTTCAAAAAATATGGAGTAACAAAAGCAGTATATAAATTTGGAGAATGTAAGAGAATAACATATAGATGGCAAAATAGATATGATGGAACGTTAGAAAGTTTAAAAGATAAATCAAGATGTCCGCATGAGTATGAAAAGTTAATAAGTGAATTAGTAGAAAGAAAAGGTTATAGGAAAATTTTTAAAGGCAATTTGGAATGGTAATTAATGAAATTACAAAAATAAAAAAATAGATACATATATTAGAAAAAAATTAAAATATATAATTTGAAAATAGTAAAACAAATGCAGGAGTAAGAAAAAACAAACAATGTTAAGTTTAGTTGACAAACTTCAAGCCAAAATAGGTAGAAAATTTTTTGCTTTTTTGCTAAAATAAAATCAGGAATTTCAAAAAAAAGAATTTCAAAAAATATAAAATAAAAGGAGAAAGAAGAAAATGAAATTTAATGAGAAATTAATTAATTTAAGAAAGAAAGCAGGATTATCTCAAGAGGAACTAGGATATAAATTAAATGTTACAAGACAGACAGTATCTAAATGGGAATTAGGTCAAACAACACCAGAAATGGATAAACTAATAGAAATTAGCAAAATATTTAAAATAAGTGTTGATGAATTAATAAATGAATCAGAAACAAAAAATGATTCAAATTCAAATCCTATAATTGAAGACCAACCAATAGAAAAAACTAATAATAAAGAAAAAACAGTAAGAACCATAGTAATTGGAGTACTTATTGTTGTAATATTACTAATAGTGATTGGAGTCTTTACAGGAAGTAGTATATTAAATATCTTTAATAAAACAACAAAAACTGAAGAAGGTATTATTGATAAATTTTTTAGCATGTTTGATAAAACAATAGAAAAACAAGAAAATAGCATGAATACAGAAGGAGTAGACAATAATAGTAATATATTTAATGAAGCAAAAAATATAATAGATGGGACGGACAAGAAAATGGAGATAAGTCAGTTTAATGGTCCAATAAAAATATATAATGGAACTCAAATGGGAGTAGGAGTAAAATCAGTTTTAGATACTGTAATTACAAGCAATAAAACAAAAGAAAATAAAATAAAAGTAAAATTTATGGAAATAGAAACAGAAAATGTAGATGAGATTAAAAATTTAAAACAAAATATAGACAAATATACTGATTATGAAGTATCATTTGAATATGATGATGATGGTTTTATAAATGAAGTAATAATTGAAAATGTATAGAAAAGGAGAAATATATGATAATATTAATTATAATAGCTGTTTTATTAGTAATTATATTAAAATTATATAATGATTTAGTTAAGGCGAGAAATAATGTAAGACAAGCTAAATCAGGTATAGACATATACTTAAATCAAAGATTTGATTTGATTCCAAATCTAGTGGAATGTGTAAAAGGATATTCAAAACATGAAAAAAGCATATTTACAGAAATAGCAAATTTAAGATCAGCATATATGAAACAGCCGAAAAATATAAAAAGTGCTGAAACTTTAAATAATAAAATGAATCAGCTTATAGCTGTAGCAGAGAATTATCCAGAGTTAAAAGCTAGTGAGCAATATTTGAATTTACAAAAAAATTTAACTAAAATAGAGAGTCAATTACAAGCTGCAAGGAGAATATATAATTTAGAAGTTACAAATTACAATACTAAACTAGATGTTGTGCCATCTAATTTAATTGCAAGTTTATTTGGATTTGAACATGCTCAACTATTTGAAATAGAAGATTATAAAAGAGAAAATATAAATATAAAAATTGAGGAATAGATGATGAAAACATTTGATGAAATTTATCAGGAACTAAAAACTGAAGATATGCAGGAAATAAATAAATTATATGAATGTGTTAAAAAGAAAAGCAAGAATCAGAAAAGAATAGCACTAATAATATGTGCAATAGTAGATATATTAATTTTATTTTTAGTTAGTGCAAATTTAAAGTCAGTATTTTTTAGTATGTTTGCAATTATGTTTATTTTTATAATAGATACTGTAATATATGTTATAATAACACTAATATCAGGATTTAGTAAAGAATATAAAGAATTAAATACACAATATAAAAATATAGTAATAAAAAAGATTATAAATAATTTTTACGATAATTTGGAGTATTTTCCATATAAATCAATGCCAGAATATATTTATGAAAATGCAGGTTATGAATATTATGATTGTTATTCGTCAGATGATTATTTTGAGGCTCAAATAAATAATAAATATAGTATTCAAATGGCTGAAGTACTTACCAAGGAAAAAAGAGAGTATGAAGATGCAAATGGAGAAAAAAGAGAAGAGGAAATTATAGAATTTAATGGATTATTTGCTAAAATTATTCTGAATAAAAATATTAATAGTGAATTAAGAATAATGCAAAATGGAAAATTTTTATTAGATAAAAATAAGTTAAATATGGACTCTAGTGAGTTTGAAAAATATTTTGATGTGAAAACAACTAATAAGATTATAGCAATGCAATTATTAACATCAGATGTTATGGAAGAACTAATAAAATTTGAAGATAAAACAAAAATGAAGTACGATATTTATATAAAAAATGATGAATTGTATTTAAGATTTCATTCAGGAGCAATGTTTGAAATAGAAAATCTAAAAAAAGAAATATTAGATAAAGAACTAATACAAAAATATTTTTATATGTTGAATTTTACATATAATTTATCTAATAAATTAATTAATATAATAAATGATACACAAATATAAATGAAAAAACTTGCCATTATTATTGGTAAGTTTTTTCATTTTTCATAATGGAATAGACAATTAAATTTTCGGATTTTCCTGTTTTTTCATTAATTTTACGATTTCTTAATACAGCTTCTTTTTTCATTCCGACATTTTCTAACATTTTACATTTTGCTTCAGTTAATTTTTTATTGCTATCATAAAATTTTGAAATTACAATGTTAAAATCTAATTGATTAAATAAATAATCTAAGACAGAGTTTAATGCTTCTTCAATAAGATTAGTGTTAAATTTAGAAAAAGTAATTCCAAATTTTATATCACAACGTTTATCTGGAAAAGAAACTTCTAAAGATCTAATGTAAGCAATTACAGTAGAAGTTGCTTTTTCTTCAACTGCTAAAGCAAGTTCACCAGTTTCATATTCTCTAATAAAAGATGAAACCATAGCAGAAGTTTCATATATGTTTTTATGAATATGATATTCTGAACAATTTTTTAGCTCTTGTATAGTAGCTAAATTTTTATAAACATCTTCTACATCATCCATCTTAAACTTTCTGATTTTTAAATTTTTTGTTTCTAAATCTTTCATTTTTACACCTCCCAAAAAAGTAATATATCATAAAGAAACAAAAAACAGCATTTTTTTTATACATTATCCAACATTTAGTATACAAAACTGAAAAATATAAAAGTCAAACAAATAAAAGACTAAAAAACTTATATGAATATTATTATTAATTTTTGGGAAATATTCTTAATAAAGGACTAAAAAGGAGAAAAAATGATTTACACATTAACAATTAATCCAGCTTTGGATTATATAATAAAAATACAAAATTTTAAATTAAGTAATATTAATCGTAGTAAAAAAGAATATATCTTTCCAGGAGGTAAAGGAATTAATGTGTCTATTGTTTTAAAAGAATTAGGCATAGATTCAACAGCGTTAGGATTTATTGGAGGTTTTACAGGAACAGAAATTGAGAATAAGGTACAGAAATATGGGGTAAAGACGGATTTTGTAAATGTAAATGAAGGTATTTCTAGAATTAATGTAAAAATAGAAACAGAGTCAGAAGAAACAGCTATTAATGGAAAAGGACCATATATAGGTTCTGGATATATTGATTTATTATATGAAAAAATAAGGCAAATAAAAAAAGGTGATATTTTAGTTTTGTCAGGAAGTGTGGCTGAAGGAGTTGAAGAAGATATTTATCAAAAAATTTGTCATGAGTTACAAAAAAACGAAGTTAAAATAATTGTTGATGCAAGAAGAAATCTTTTATTAAAAACTTTAGAATCTAAGCCTTTTTTAATAAAACCAAATCGAGAAGAATTAGAAGAAATTTTTAATACAAAAATTACAAACAAAGAACAAGTAATTCAGCTTGCAAAAAAGCTACAAATAAAAGGAGCAAAAAATGTACTAGTATCAATGGGAAGTGAAGGTGCAATATTCTTAAGTGAAAATGGAGAAGTATTTAAAAGAAAAGCATGTGTAGTAAAAGAAAGAATAAATACAGTAGGAGCAGGAGATTCTATGATAGCAGGTTTTATAGCAGGATATAAATTATCTTCAAAATATGAAGAAGCACTAGATATGGGAATAGCAGCGGCAACAGCAACTACTGCATCTATGTTTTTAGGGAAAAAAGAAAAAATATACAATATATATAATGATATAAAAGACACAAAGTAAGTAGGAAAGGAGAATGTATTGATTAGTAAATCAATACAACTTAAATATGAAAATTACAGATTTAATAAAAAAAGAAGCTATAGATTTAAATGTAAAAGCTTCTACAAAAAAAGAAATAATAGAAAAAGCAGTCGAATTGATGTCTAAAAATCAAAATATTACTAATAAAGAAGATTATTTAAAATTAGTTTTAGAAAGAGAAGAAAAAGGTACAACAGGAATAGGCGAAGAAATAGCAATTCCACATGGGAAAGGAGATAGTATTTCTTCGCCAGGAGTTGCAGCAATGGTAATACCAGAAGGAACAGATTTTAATTCATTAGATGGAAAGCCAGTTAAGTTATTATTTTTAATTGCAGCACCAAATACAGAAGATAATGTACATTTAGAAGTGTTAAGCCGTTTGTCTAGTTTATTAATGGATGAGAACTTTAGAAAAGAATTAATAAAAGCAAAATCAAAAGAGGAATTTTTAGAGATCATAGACAATGCAGAAAAAAATGCACACAACAAAGAAGAGAAAAAGTCAGATTATGAATTATTAGGAATTACAGCTTGTCCAACAGGAATTGCTCATACTTACATGGCTGCTGAAGCTTTAGAAAAAATGGGAGAGGAATTAGGTCATTTTATAAAAGTTGAAACTCAAGGACAATCTGGAGCACAAAATATATTAACAGAGGAGGAAATAAAAAATGCAAAAGCTATCATTGTAGCAGCTGATGTTAATGTAGATTTATCTAGATTTAATGGAAAAAAAGTACTTAAAGTAGGCGTATCAGAAGGAATTCATAACCCAAGAAAATTAATAGAAAAAGCATTAAAAGAAAATTCGAAAATACCAATTTATCATAAAAATGAAAATTCTGAGAAAGAAGAGAATTTAGGTGGAAATGTGTATAGACATTTGATGAATGGTGTTACACATATGCTACCATTTGTAGTAGGTGGAGGAATATTAATAGCTATTGCTTTTCTATTAGATGATTATTCTATAAATCCTTCAAATTTTGGAATGAACACACCAATAGCAGCATTTTTCAAAACAATTGGTGGAATAGCTTTTGACTTTATGCTAATTATTTTATCTGGGTACATTGCTATGAGTATTGGAGATAGACCTGGATTAGCAGTGGGAATTGTAGGTGGAGCAATAGCAAAAGCTGGTATAACTTTTTCATCTCTTATGAATTCAGAAGAAGTACTAATTAGTTCAGGTTTTTTAGGTGCTTTAATAGCTGGTTTTTTAGGTGGATTTATAATTAGATTTTTAAAAAAAGTATTTAAATTTATACCAAAAAGTTTAGAAGGAATTAGAACAATTTTAATTTATCCAGTGGCTGGAATATTACTAATAGGAATTATTATGCTTTTAATAAATCCATTTGTAGCATCAATAAATACAGGTTTAAATAATTTTCTTTTCTCTATGAGTGGAGTTAATAAAGTTATTTTAGGAGCTATACTAGCAGGTATGATGTCTGTAGATTTAGGAGGACCAGTTAATAAAGCAGCATATACATTTGGAACAGGAATGTTAGCAGAAGGTCATTACGAAATAATGGCAGCAGTTATGATTGGTGGGATGGTGGCACCTCTTGCAATAGCTATTCTTGCAACATTTTTCCCTAAAAAATTACCAAAAAAAGAAAGACAAGCAGGACTACTAAATTATGTTATGGGATTATCTTTTATTTCAGAGGGAGCTATTCCATTTGCTTCAGCTGATCCAATTCGTGTGTTGCCAGCTTGCGTTATTGGTTCTGCGGTGTCTGGAGCTTTATCAATGGCGTTCAATTGTAGTTTAATGGCTCCACATGGAGGAATTTTTGTATTACCATTAATAGGAAATCCAGGATGGTATACTTTAGCTCTTGTAGTAGGTTCTGTAATAGCAGCGGGAATTATGGCTATATTTAAGAAAAATGTTTGGGAAAATACTGTATAAATAAAAATAAGAAAGGAAAATATAAAAATATGGTAAAAGAAGATGTGATGTTAAACAATAAAACAGGACTTCATGCAAGACCTGCAACAGAAATTGCAAAAACAGCGATGTCATACAAAAGTGATATAACTTTTCTTGTAAATGATAAAAAAATTAATGCTAAATCTCCATTAATGCTTATGGCAGCAGGAATAAAATCAAAAACAGAAATAGAAATTATATGTAATGGGGAAGATGAAAAAGAAGCATTAGAAAATTTAAAAAACATTATTAAAGAAAATCTTGATTAATATAGATTTCTATAGAAAGAAGGATAAAATATGCTAAAAGGAACAGGAATTTCTGATGGTATAGGATTAGGAAAAGCAATTATTTTTAAAAGTCAAAAGATTAAATTAGAAAAAAATAAAATAAAAGATGTTACATTAGAAAAAGAAAAGTTTTATAAAGCAATTAAAGAGGTTGAAAAAGAAATAGAAGACTTATTAGAAAAAATATCTGGAACAGAAAAAGAAATTATGCAAGCATATCTTTTAATATTACAAGATCCAAATTTGATTCAAAAAACAATTGAAATAATTGAAAAAGAAAAATGGAATGCAGCTTATGCAACAGAAATTGGTTTTAATGAAATAATAAAAGAATTTGAAAAAGTAGATGACACCTATATTTCTGAAAGAAGTAAGGATATAGAAGATATGAAGAAAAAAATCATAGCAAAAATAATAGGAAAAGAAGAAATAAATTTATCTAAATTACCTTCAAATACAATTTTAGTTGCAAAAGAATTATCAACATCTGATATTGCAAAATTAGATTTTAAAAATATAGAAGGAATTATTACAGAAGTAGGTGGGATGAATTCTCATATGGCTATTATGGCAAGGACTCATGAAATTCCTTCAAGTGTAGGAGTTAACAAAATAACACAAAATATAAAACAAAATGATGTTGTTGCTATAAATGGAAAAACAGGTGAAATTTTTGTGAATCCTTCTAAAAAAGAATATAAAAATTTTGAAGAGATAAAAGAAAAGATAAAAAAAGAAAAGAATGAATTAGAAAATTATAAAAATCAAGATTCAATAACAAAAGATGGACATGAAGTTAAAGTTTTAGCTAATATAGGCATGCCAGATGATGTTAAAATTGTAATTCAAAACACAGCAGAAGGAGTAGGATTATTTAGAAGTGAATTTCTTTATATGAACTCAGAAAATTTTCCAACTGAAAATGAACAATTTGAAGCATATAAAAAAGTAGTATTAAAACTTAAGAATAAAGAAGTAATTATTAGAACATTAGATATAGGTGGAGATAAAGATTTAAAATATATGAAATTGCCAAAAGAGGATAATCCATTTTTAGGTTATAGAGCAATTAGGATTTGTTTAGATGACATTAATTTATTTAAAGTACAATTAAGGGCAATTTTAAAAGCAAGTGCTTTTGGAAATATGGCTATTATGATACCAATGATTTCATCATTAGAAGAGTTAAGAAAAACAAAAAAAATAATAAATGAAGTAAAGGAAGAGTTAAGAGAAAAGAAAATTAAATTTGATGAAAATATAAAAATTGGAATTATGATAGAAATACCAGCAGCAGCACTTATTGCGGATGAATTAGCAAAAGAATGTGACTTTTTTAGTATTGGAACAAATGATTTAATTCAATATACAGTAGCTGTTGAAAGAGGAAATAAAAAAATTGCTAATTTATATACACATTTTCATCCAGCTGTAATTCGACTTATAAAAAAAGCAATTGAAGGTGCTCACAAAAACCACATTTTGTGCGGAATGTGTGGAGAAGCGGCAGGAGATGCAACATTTATTCCTTTATTAATAGGCTTAGGATTAGATGAGTTTTCAATGAATGCTAATAAAGTTTTAAATGTAAGAAAATTGATAAGAAAATTAGATTTTAAAGAATGCCAGAAATTGGCTGATGAAGTTTTAAAATTAGCCACTTCTGATGAAGTAGAAAAATTGTTAGTAAAATATACAAGAGGTTCAAATTAGAACTTCTTTTTTTATATTATAGGAATGCTATTAATGTCAGATTTTATTCTATTATACATTGAAAAAACATTAATATTATGATAAATATAAATAAAAAAGGAGATCGAAAAAAATGAAAAAAATTATAGTTGCAACTAATAATCAAGGAAAATTAAAAGAAATAAAAGAAATTTTAAATAATTATGAATTACTTAGTCTAAAAGAAGTAGGGTGTAATATAGAAATAGAAGAAGATGCAGACACATTTGAAGGAAACTCATTAAAAAAAGCAAAAGAAATATCAAAAGTAACAAATATGCCATGCATTGCAGATGATAGTGGGTTATGTATAGATATTTTTGATGGATGGCCAGGAATATATACAGCAAGATTTTTAGGAGAAAATTCTACTCCAGAACAAAGGAATACAGCTATATTAGAAAAAATGAAAGATTTAAAAGAAGAAGACAGAAAAGCAAGAGTAAGATGTGTAATAACATACTATGATAATGGAGAAATAATTGTAGGAAAAGGAGAAATAGAAGGAAAAATAACTAAAAAGCCAAGAGGAGAAAATGGATTTGGATTTGATCCAATATTTGAACTAAAAAATGGAAAAACAATGGCAGAATTAACAAAAGAAGAAAAAAATCTAATAAGTCACCGAAAAAAGGCACTGGAAAATTTGAAAAAACAATTGACAACTAAGTAGAAGTATGGTAAAATTAGGAACTGTAATCCGCTTAGTCAAGGCTCCTAAATATTAACAATAAGTTAATTGCCTGAAATTTAAGGATTAGCGAGTATACAAATAAGGGAGGTGCATTTTAAATGTACGCAATAATCGAAAGCTGTGGAAAACAATACAAAGTAGCAGAAGGAGATGTTGTATTTTTTGAAAAATTAGATGCAGAGGAAGGAAAAAAAGTTACTTTTGATAAAGTAATCTTAGTATCTGAAGAAGGAAAAGTACAAGTAGGAAATCCTTATGTAAAAGGTATAAAAGTAGAAGGAAAAGTAGTTTCTCATGGTAAAGCAAAAAAGATCATTGTTTTCAAAATGAAAGCTAAAAAGAACTATAGAAGAAAACAAGGTCATAGACAACCATATACAAAAGTAGAAATTACAGGAATCAAAACAGCTGCTAAAAGAGCAACAGCTAAAAAAGCAGAAACAACAAAAGCTACTGAAAAAGTAGAAGCTTAGTTTTTAATTAAAACATAGATTTTAATAAAGAGAACATAAATAAAACAAAACCGAAAGGAGTTGAGAAACATGGCTCATAAGAAAGGTCAAGGTAGCTCTCATAATGGTAGAGAGAGTGAGTCTAAAAGACTTGGTGTAAAAAGAGCTGATGGACAATTTGTTTTAGCAGGAAATATCCTAGTAAGACAAAGAGGAACAAAAGTACATCCAGGAACTAATGTTGGTAAGGGTAGTGATGATACTTTATATGCATTAGTAGATGGAAATGTGAAATTTGAAAGAAAAGGTAGAGACAAAAAACAAGTTAGTGTTTATCCAGTAGAGGGATAATTTAGATATAAAATACCAATACTTATGTATTGGTATTTTTGCATTTATAAATAGTATAAAATATTGACATAACTATAAAAATATGATAAAAACGAAGTTGAAAAAATATCTATTATAATAAAATATACAGGAGATTAAAAATGAAAAAAATTTTATTTGCATCATATGATTTAGGGTTGGGCGGAATAGAAACAGCTTTGGTAGCGTTAATAAATTATTTATCAGAGTTAAAGCAAGAAAATAAATATAAATATGAAATAACTCTTGTTTTAGAAAAGAAACAAGGGATTTTTTTAAAAAATTTGAATAAAAGAATAAAAATAATAGAATTTACACCAAGCACGAACAAAATAGTGTTTTTTAGAAAATTAAAGAATTTATGTAAAAAAATAATGTTTATAATAAAATACAAAAATAAATTTGAATTTTCTGCCGCATATGCAACTTATTCATTGCCGGCAAGTTTTGTAGCTAGAACAGCATCAAAAAATTCTGCGTTATGGTGTCATATGGATTATGTAGAACAATATCAAAATGATATTGAAAAAGTAAAAGAATTTTTTAAAGAAAAAAAATATAAAGAATTTAGGAATATTATTTTTGTATCTGAGCAAGGTAAAAAAACATTTAAAAAAGTATTTCCAGAGATGAAAAATGTATATGCAATAAACAACATAATAGATTATAAAAATATTATAAAAAAATCACAAGAGTCAGTAAAAGAAGAAATAAATAAAAATAACACGATATTTTTAAATGTTGGTAGACATGATGAAGAACAAAAAAAATTAAGTAGAATAATTGAGGCTTGTAATAAATTAAAAAAAGAAGGTTTGAAATTTAAAATTATTTTTGTAGGTGATGGTAAGAATAATGAAGAATATAAGAAAATGATTAAAAATTACAAGTTAGAAAAACATATTATATTTTTAGGAAAAAAAGAAAATCCTTATCCATATTTTAAAGTTGCAGATTGTATATTACTTTCTTCAGATTATGAAGGATATCCAGTTGTATTTACAGAAGCAATGGTATTAAATAAACCAATAATCACAACTAATGTTTCAGGAAGTGACAACATAAAAGGAAAGTATGGATTTGTAATAGAGAAGAACACAGAACAATTATATGAAAAAATGAAAGAATTTATTTTGAATGGATATGAAATAAAAAAGCAATTTAATCCTGAAGAATACAACAAAGAAATTAAAGAAAAATTAGAAAAAATAATAGGATAGGAGAAGCAAAATGATAGAAGTAAGTGTAATTGTTCCAATTTATAATGTTGAAAAAGAGATAAGAAGATGTATAGAATCTCTAATTAATCAAACAGAAGAAAATATAGAAATAATACTTGTTAATGATGGGTCAACAGATGATTCTGGAAATATAGCTAAAGAGTATGCTGAAAAATATAATTCAAAAATTCGATATTATGAAAAAGAAAATGGTGGATTATCAGATGCAAGGAATTATGGAGTAAAAAAAGCACAAGGAAAATATATATCATTTGTAGATTCTGATGACTATGTAAATATTAAATTATATAAAGAGTTAAAGGAATATATGAACCAAGGATATGACTTAGTCAAATTTAAGATAATAAAAGTAGATGAAAAATGTAAAGAACTAGAAAAAAACGATAGCCCTATATTTAATAATAAAAGTGGAGAAGAGGCTTATAATATTTTATATTGTAATGATAAAATGACTGATGTTGCATGGGCGTATTTATATAAAAGAGAATTTTTTATTAATAATAAATTTGAATATTCAAAAGGGTTATATCACGAAGATTTTGGCTTAACATCGTTAATAATATTAAAAGCTAAAAAAGTTGCTTCAACTGATGTAGAAGGATATTATTATGTACAAACTCAAAATAGTATAACAAGAGGAAATGAAAAAAATGCATATAAAAGAAATATAGATTTATTAAAACATTATGACAATATGATAGAAAAAATAAATGAATATAATATTAGTAAGAAATCAAAAGAGAATATAAAAATTTATTATACAAATTCGATATTATTAGCAATTAATAATTTAGAAGGAGAAGAAAAGAAAAAATATATAAAAGAAATAAGAAATAGAAAGATTACTAAAAATATAAAAATAAGAAATGCGAAACAATTATTTAAGAGAATAGTGTTAAGTATAAACATAGAACTTTATTTGAAAATTAGATAATAAGGAGAAAAGAATGTATAAAGTAAGTGTAATTGTACCAATATATAATGTAGAAAAGTACATAAAAAAGTGCTTGAATTCATTGGTTAATCAAACATTACAAGAAATTCAAATAATTTTAGTAAATGATGGCTCAAAAGATAAATCAGGAGAAATAGCTAAAGAATATGCACAGATGTATAAAAATAAAATATTGTATTTAGAAAAAGAAAATGGTGGGTTATCAGATGCACGAAATTATGGAATTCCATATGCAGAGGGTGAATATATAGCATTTATTGATTCTGATGATTATATAGACGAAAATGCTTATGAAGAGATGTATGATAAGGCTAAAAAAGAAAATAGTGACTATGTTGAATGTGATTTTATATGGGAATATCCTAATAAAAATAAAATAGACAGATATAAAGAATATACAGATTTAAAAGAGATGTTTAAAAATGTAAGAGTTGTTGCATGGAATAAATTAATAAAAAAAGAAATTATTTTAAAAAACAATTTATATTTTCCGAAAGGATTAAGATATGAAGATGTAGAATTTACTTATAAATTGATTCCATATCTAAATAAAATTTCATATATAAGTAAACCATTTATACATTATGTTCAGAGAGATAATTCGATAATAAATAATCAGAATGCAAGAAATGCAGAGATATTTGAAGTTTTAGATAATGTTATAAAATATTATCGAGAAAAAAATATATATGAGGACTATAAAGAAGAAATAGAATATACATATGCAAGATATGTGTTATGCAGATCTTTTACAAGAATGTGCAAAATTAGAGATAAAAATGTAAAAAAAAGGTTATTGAAAGAAGTATGGGAAAATTTAAATACAAAATTTCCAAAATGGAAAGAAAATAGATTTTTAAAAGAAAAAAACATTAAAAATTTATATATGAGAACAATTAATTATTTTACATTTAAGTGCTATTCATGTGTTTTCAGTATAGTAAATATAGAAAAATTTATTTGAAAGGTAAAAAAGTGAAAAAGATAATATTTGGAATAACAAGTTTAACATTAGGTGGAGCAGAAAGAGTATTAGTCGATTTAGCAAATAAAATGTCAGAAAGATTTGACATTACTATCTTTATGTTATATAGTAATGGGGAGTTAGAAACAGAATTAAATAAAAAAATAAAATTGAAAACTTTATATAGTAAAAAATATACAGAATTGACATTTTTAGAAAAAATTCTAGCTTCACTAAAAGTATTAATTAACAAAAAAAAGATATTCAAAAAATATGTAGATAAAGAGGAGTATATTGCTCAAATTTCTTTTTTAGAGGGAGCTATAACAAGAATATTTAGTGTAAAAAGTAATTTTAAAACTAAGAAAATTGCATGGGTTCATAATGATATGCAAAAAGTTTTTGGTAAGGGGATAAAAGCAAAAATAAAAAAAATAATGGATGAAAAGGCTTATCAAAAATATGATGATATAATATTTGTTAGTAAAGATAATGAAAAAGCATTTAATTCTTTTTACAAAAAAAGTATTAAATCAAGAAAAAATATTATAAAAAACTATGTAAGTTCAGAAAGAATTTTAAATTTATCAGTAGAACTAAGTGAGTATAAAAAAATATATAAAGAAGATGAAATAAATGTTGTACAAGTTTCAAGATTAGTTGAACAAAAGGCAATAGACAGATTAATTAAAGTAAGTGCAAAATTGATAAAGGAAAATTCAAAAATTCATATATATGTTATAGGTGATGGACCACTAAAAGGAAAATTACAAAAACAGATTATAGATTTTAATGTAGAAGAAAAATTTACTTTACTAGGAGCTAAGAAAAATCCATATCCATATATAAAAAATGCAGATGTATTTGGGCTATTTTCGTATTTTGAAGGTTATGGAATAGTAATAGATGAAGCTAAAATGTTACAAAAATATGTAATAATTACTGATACAGCTGCAAGAGAAGCTTTAAAAGATTATAAAAAATATAGTTATATAGTAAGTAATGATGAAAAAGGAATAATAGAAGCATTTAGATACATAGAAAATAAAGGAAAACAAATTGGAAAAACATATATTGACTATGAATATAAAAATGAAGAAATAATTAATAAAATAACAGAGATAATAGAAAGAAAATAAATTATTATAAAATTCGGAAGGAATAAGCAATGAAAATTTCGATATTGACGCCAACTTATAATAGAGCTAATTTATTAAAAAATCTATATAAAAGCATTTTAGAAAATTGCAGAGATTGTAAGTTACAAGTAGAATGGCTTATTATGGATGATGGTTCAAAAGATGAAACTAAATTGATGGTAGAGAGATTTATATCAGATAAGAAATTAGAAATAAAGTATTTTTATCAAGAAAATTCTGGAAAAATGCAAGCATTAAATAAATTAGTGCAAAAATGCAATGGGGATTTTATAATTGAATGTGATTCTGATGATTATTTCTCTAATAATGCATTTGAAACAATAGAAAAGGCTATAGAAAAAGATAAAAATTTAGAAAATATATATGCATTAGTATTTTTAAAATATGATCAAAATGGAAATAATATGGGAAATAAATTTCCAGAAAATGAATATGAAAGTAAAATGTTTGATTTATATTTTAAAGAAGGAACAATAGGAGAAAAAGCATTAGTTTTTAATTCAAACATTAGAAAAAAATATAAATATGAATTAGAAAATAAAGAAAAATTTATTACAGAAGCAAGGCTATATCATAAAATGGATTTAAAATATAATGTTAAATGTTTCAATAAAGAAATTATGATTTGC
>OQVN01000069.1_pt1 | contig 38069 bp, 41 predicted proteins | sample 1691621 | NCBI WGS metagenome assembly OQVN01 (sample SAMN03418278, study PRJEB22391) | human gut metagenome | biome: human-gut; feature: organic feature; material: feces | host: Homo sapiens | place: Tanzania | collected 2013-01 | reverse complement strand
CACTCGCCTCTGCATTTTCATATTTTTGCTCATACTCACTGTCAATATTGTTTATATCTTCTCTTGCTTCTTTGTATCCGTCAATATTCTTTTCGTAAAACCTCACAAGCTCCGTCCTGTTATTTACAGTCAGCGGATTGCGAATATTTGCATACAAAGCCATTTGCTTGTTTCCGCTAACCCCAATATTATCGCTTGTCGGCTTCATAAATATTCCTGTCGGCATTTCGCTGTCAAACTCACCCGCACCGGTATGCTTAGTATCAAATACTGTAAAATCATTTCCCGTCTGGTGATACACTACAAGAGGTTCACCGTTACCGTCCACAACCTTACTTGCAGATTTCGGACTATTCTGCCAATCACCAAACCACCTTACAAATTGCTTGCTTTGGGTAATTTTATTAATTTTTTTATTGACATTGCTGTCAATTTTGCGTATAATAATATTGGAACTCAAGTTATTAAGTACACTGGGTAATTGGTACCCTTTCTGCTTAATTATACTTTGAGTTCTTTTTTTGTCTAAATAATAAAAACCAACTTGATTATTATTTTCTAAAGCTATTGCTTCTTTTATTAAATCATGAATATTGTTTTTATTAAAGTATGTTGCTACAAGATTGACATCAATTATTTTTTTGTTATATCTACTTTCAAAATCTACCACGATAGGCGCAATTACCTGCTTATTATTTACGGATAAATCAACCAATGCAATAACTTTATGAGTACTGTCCCTGCTCTCTTTATTAGTAAAATCAGGGTGAGCAATTACCATAAGCGGATCAGAAATTTTATTATAAATTTGCTTAACCGTATTGAAACCTAAATCATGATAATTAGTGTTTTTCTTATATCTCCCCTCATTTTTCGCCCTCGCTTCTGATACTGCAACAGAATATATATGATTTTTCGTCATCGCAACAGGCAACGAATTAAATCCAATATCCTGTAACACCTTTGGGGTTCTGCCCATAATAACAACATCATTTGAATTGTATGTGTTATTCTCTATTTGGTCAACTTTATTTTCAAAGTCATCTTGCATAATGTTTTCATCCGATGAATACCCTGATTCACCGCTATTAGCAAACACAACATCTTTCCTGTCAATGTCCGGACGGATGTTTTTTCTTTGCTCTGCATTGTAATCTCTTCTGGCAGAAACATCTCTTGCTTCTCTTTCTCCGGCAGTGTTATAATACATTGCCATTGCTTCTTCATCGCTGTATCCGAGATTTTTCCAGTATTCCAAATTACTTCCGTTCGCAAAATTTTCTATTCCCTGTATTGCGTGCTGAATTTCATGAATAATCGCTTCTTTCTGCTCATCAATCGTATGCATCGGATTTAACATTATCACATTACCGTTTGAACTGTATACACCTCGATTAACCGAAGAAATCTCGTAATAAACATCTACATTCTTTAGTTGCGGATACGCTTCAAAAAGTTTTGGATGATTTATTACATCACTCAATTTCACTCCTTTTCTGTACTCAATCATTTTTTCGTCAAGATTGTAGTATTCATTTTCCTCTGCTTTTGTTGCTGTATCATTTGCAATCTTTTCTTCAAGCTCTGCACTTTTAACTTTCATTTTCGCAAGTTCAATTGCGGCAGCTCTGTTCTTTTCGATACCTGTTTTAAACTCTAATTCGCTGTTATCTATCTCAAATCGCCACTTGCCGTCATATCCCTTAAACCAACCCGTTTCCTTACGGATTTTCTCGGAATCTGTACCGTCCTTTTCAAGCTCCATAGCTTTCTCAAGTGCACTCTTGTCCGCAGTTTCTGCTTTCAATCCTCCCATGCTGTATTTGATATCATTGCTACTTTCGTCATTTTTCGTATTGACATTTTTAGAATTTTGAGATATACTGTTATTAAAGAATCCAAATCTGGTACTGGGTAACGGCAATTTGAGCCTATTAACCGACAGCCAATTATGGGTTCTTTCTTTATTTGGTTCAACATACAAAATTTTACTTTTATTTATAAAGCCTTGCAAATCAACATCTTTGCCGTAAGCACTCGCTATTTTTATTATATTTAAACTTTTACCGCCTTTTTCTGTCGGATTTAACTCGAGTGCAACAAGGACAGGATTGTTTTTGCTGTCATATACATCACCAAATAGAACAAGTCTGCCGCTAACAGTATTTGATTCCATTACAATAATCGGATTTTCAAGTATATTAGGCACCTGCTTTATTATACTGTCAGTCATTTCCGGATGCTTTTCCTTTATTTTTTTTATTTTTGTTGCATCCCAGTAAATTGTTTTATTATTGACTCCCAGCTTATGAAGCACTGTTGATGTAGTTCCTACTTTAAAAGCAAATCCTGTTGATTTCTTATCCCAATTATCGTATTCCTTTGCAAAGCCTTTATTAATACTATACTTAACATTCTCAACACCCTTGTCGGTGTTATTTTTTTGCCCGTTTGTAATTACTTCTTCACTTTTTGCTTTAATGTTATCCGCTGCATTGCTGAACATCTCCGCAAGTTTGTCAAGCGCCTTTACATCATTTACAAATGCTTGAGCTGCTTCGTTTGTTGTATGAGTAATGATAAACTCTTTAATTTTGCTCGCAAGATTTTTTATTGCATTTGCAAGTTTTTGAAGAACCCCCTCATCTGCCTTTGCAACCTGCAAAGCCTTATGCATTGCACTTTCATCACCTGCAATAGCCATAATGGAATTGCAGACAATTTCTTCTATGCAATCCTCGTTTGTGGTCAATCTGTCACCGTAATTAATCTTAACATTATCAGCCATTTTCATTACATCGTGACCGCTCGCATACAGATAGTCCACAACAAAGTTTCTTATAAGCCTGTAATCTTTCGGACTTTCCCTGCGAAACGAATGCATGCTTTCGTGCATTGCAACAGGTAAAATATAATTGCCGTCAAGGCTTGCTCTTATGTATATTTTACCGTTTCTAAAATCAATTCTTCCGTTTTCGTCCATATCGGCAGTGAGTATAATCTCCTTGCCTGTCATTTCACTTAATTTTTCAAGTGCAAGTCTTGTACCCTCATTAAGGTTTACCGTTTCCTCGGCACTCTTCTCAACATACACATTAGCCTTTACATTTGAACTTCTGTCTATTCTCGCAAGTTTTTCTTCATTGTTGAAGAATAAATCAGAATCTTTATTGCCCGCCTCAACCGCAAGCATTGCTCTCTGCGGACCGATTGCGTCAATATATTTCCCGTAATATTTCATTGCGGCTACTCTGTTATAACGGGCTCCCATTTTTCCCGCTTCGTATAACTGTGTAAATGTATCTATATAATTATTAATATCGCTTTCTTTGCCTTTAAAATTAACATAATCGCCATATTCCCGCAAAAGCAAACCCGCACCGTTTGTATCAAAGTTTTTCGCAGCATTCATAAGACTTTGATATTCCGGAAGATTAAAAGTCAAACTGTCTGCATTATATACCCTGCCGTCATCAGCAATAACACGCACCTTATTATCCGCTTCTCCGTAATATCTCGCACTGCTTTCAAATCCTACAATTACAACACTCTTGCCTTTATTGTCTGTTGCCGTAATGCCGTTTTTATGACTGTTGCCAAAGTTATATTTTATATGTTCTGTAATCTCTTCCTTGCTTACAGTGTTGATATTCCCTTCATTTGCGGTAACTCCGTCATTTTTTACATCAGTGTTCTCACTAATCGTATTTTTTAAACTTTCAGCACCGATAAGTTTCATAAGGTTGCCAACATCAACGCTGTTTACCTTGTAGTTCTTGTTGCCGCTCATCTTCTTTTCAATTGATTTTGCAATACTGACAGCCTTTTCACTACCGCTGTTTTTTGCTTGTTCCAAAAGCAGATTAATGTCAAAGTTCTCATCTGACATAACCTCTTTTCCAATCTCTTCCGCACTCTTTTTCATATCAATATTGCTGTTTATTTTGCCTTTGGCATAACTTATGCCGCTTACCGTACCGCCGAGCACGCCGCCGCTTACAGCACCACCTGCTGCATCAAGTAACACCTGTTTTCCAAAATTCTCTGCACATTTTGCTGTTGCTTCATCTTTTGTGTAACCCTCATCAATGTACCCCTGATACTCAAGCGCAATAGCCGACATATCACCGTTAATAATTGAATCCGTCAGAGTATTTGCAATAGTGGTTAATCCCTCCTCGCTTGCTTCCGTAAACATCTGCTTTCCTGCATTTTTTAAAACACTTTTCAAGCTATCGGGACTTACCGCTTCAAATGCTTTTAAATTTTCAATGCTGAATTTCTCAAAGAATGCTTCTGCAATACCCGCCGCAACACCGGTCATAAGTGCATTAGAGGCTTTACCTGTATTTTCATATGCGTCTTTTGCCGCTGCTGTTCCTGCCTCTGTCGAAAGCAAAACCATTTGCAGACCTGTACCGACACCGGGTACAAGATTGAGCGGTAAGGTTGCCGCAAAATCAGCAAGGCTCATACCTGTTTGATATAAAAATGACGCTACCTTGCCGGCAGTTTCATTCCCGATATCCGCACCTATTTTGTCAGATACCGTGCTTCTTACAGTATTAACCCTTGCCGCTGCGGTATCATATGTATTAATCCATTGATACTCTCCTGTAACATCTTCTGCAATACCGGCACCAATATACTTAAAAGCGTCACCTACAGAGCCAACGGCATTATCAAGTACGCTCCACGCACTCGCACCTACAGGATTGCTCATTGCGTCCTGTTGAATTTTCTGCAAGTTTTCAATAGATGCCTGCTCCTGCATAGCTCTGTCATAATAAGTGTATAATGCTTTCGGATCATATCCCTCGTTTGCAAGATTGTTAAAGTTCTCAACAATTCTTTGTTCCTGCTCAGGAGTGTATTTATTTCCGCTTTTTAAATCAATTCTCACAGCCTCATCATTATCAGACTTTCTCTGTTCAGAATTTTTCTGATAAGCATAATACTGCTGTACAATACTCCTTACCCTTGCGTCACCCTCAATAATATCCTTAGTCTTTTCTTCGTATTCCTTTTTTCTCGCACTGCTTTTGTATTCTTTTACCTTTGCATCTGCGTCCTCAATTCTATTCTGCACCTTATGATTATACGCACTTTTATCGCCTGTTATTTCGGCTTTAAATCCTGTTATATGACTTAAATGAGTAAGATAGTTAAGTTCACCCTGTGCCTTTTCCGCAGATTTTCTGTAGTCCTCAGGTGTTGCATACTGTTCGGCTTGCTTTTCAAGCCATTCCCTTTCGTCACTGCTTACATACTGAGCGTGCTTCATATACCCCTCGTATGTCTTAGGAGTATCCTTATACTTTTCAGAATAATACTTATTTCTTTCGTTTATTGCTGTAATTCTCGCCTGTTCGCTAATTTTATATGGCAAAGTTTTCTGTTCTAAAGCAATTTCATCTCGCTGTATCTGCAATTTTCCATACTTATTGGCATATTTTCCATACTCAATTCCGCCCTCATCAACTTCTTTCATTTTGTTAAGTAAATTGTCTTGAGCCTTTGACAAATATACCATTTCGGCATTATTCTCATTGTATTTCTTCTTTAAGTCATCCGCTGTCGCATACTGTGCAGCTTGTTCTTCAAGCCAACGCTTTTCATCATCACCTACATATGCAGCATGATTCATGTACCCCTCATAAGTTTTTGGAGTATCCTTATACTTCTGTGTATAATATTCGTTTCGTTCCGACTGCTTGTTTATGCTTTTAATTTGATTTTCAACAATATTGTTACGAACAGTAAACAGTTTCTCTGCACCGGGTAAATATGCAGGTGCATTCTTTTCAAGAGTGTAATGTTTTACTCCGTTGGAATCTTTCGTTCCATTTGGCACAATACTTAAATTACTGTCTTCGTTCTGTACATGATTAAGATTTGTACTGAAAAAATTATTTCTCTGCTTCGCAGGACTTTGATATTTACCTGTCACTATATCTCTAAGCTTTTGATTAAGTCTTTCACTCTCTGTCTTATCAATATTACTAATCATTTTTTCCTCCTATATGTTAATTCCCAATTTGGCAGCAATATACGCTACATCATCTTTAGATATATGGCCCTTATCAAAACCAATCTCAAGCTGCTTTTTCGTGAACGCCTCGTTTGCATACGATACATTTCCGTTTTTATCTTCTTTCTTCAAATAAGCATTAATAAAACTTTCTGCAATACCGTTATTGTACTTTTCATCATCTGATGTAACACCGATTTTATTGTACAAATAATCTCTTTCGTCACTGTTAATTCTTCCTGCCTCAAGTGCTCCGTCAATGTACGCCTTTGAGTATGTCACATAGTTGTTAATGCCTTTCTCGTCATATTTGTCCCCGTCTTCCTTAAAGTCATTCTTCGTAACACCCATAGCTGCAAATACAGCCTCCGCATTTCTTGTTTTTCCTTTATCTTTGCTTTTCTTCTGCATATCTTTTACCCTTTCAACCCAGTTGTTGTATGCGTCCTCGGATTTTGCATATTCTATTTTCCTGTTATTTTCAGCTTCCGCCTGTGCAATCTGGGCCTTACTGTCAGCACTTTGTGTATTATATAAATATCTGTTATTCTCGCTGTTTCTTTCGTCTTCTAACCTATTCTGTTCAGCTGAAAGTTTAGTACCGTAAATGCTATTGTTAAGCTCGTTAAGCTGTAAGTCGCTCTGTCTGTCTGCAACATATCTGTTATATAAAGTATTAAGCTGATTTTTGTAGTCTTGTGTCAAATCTCTGTTTCTGCTGTATTCGGTACTGTCAAGCTGAGAATATATATTGCCTGCATTAGCAAGCCTGTTCTGTTCAGCGTTGTAGTCAAGCTGCGCCATCTGCTTGTAAGTCGGCACTGCGTCGCTCACATTCTCCATCTGCTTATTGGCAACCTCACCCGCCACTATATCCGCATAGCTTGGTTCATACCCGTTTGCAAGCTGTGCAGCTGTTTGTCTGCTTAACTGTGCGCCCGTCTGCGTGTTGTCTTTGTACTGTTCAACATATTTTTGGTAGTCCTTGTCATTGCTCGTATTATAGTCAAATCCTCTGTTGCTAAGCCAGCTGTTAATAGCTGTATCAATCTTATCACCGTAAGAACCGCTGTATGTTCCGCTTTCCGTCGCCGCCTTTGCTGCATTGTCCTCAGCCACATCCAAATACTTCATATCTTTTCCCATATGTTATTCTCCCAATCATTCTGCAATTTACTGTTCAAATAATTATAATAAGCGTCATTCTGCCTTTTTGAACTGTCAATACTCGCCTGCGTATCAGCAGAAACATTATTGTGCTCATACTGCTGCTCTGCAAGGTTTCGTATATTACTCAAATTGCTTGTCGCTGCCGACATCTGAGCCTGCCACCTCGCAAGCTCATTTTGGAAGTTACTCATATCAAGGCCCTTGCTTGTGCTGTACTTATTTTCGTAATAGGTCATAAAATCGTAGTCATCCTGCACCTTATCCCTGTATCTTTGATACTGTGCATTATCAAAGCCTTGCAATGTACTTATCTTATTAAGCGTATCCTCCTGCTGACTGCTCCAATTTTGATATGCACTGTTCTTAAGACTTGGTATTTTGTTTTGCAGCTCGTCCATAAAGTTGTTGTATTCTTTCTGTCCTGCCGCCTGAGCATATGAGTTTGTGTAGCCGCCCGTATTTGCAGAGTAAGCCCCCTGCACATTCTCCTGCTGTACTTTTCCCTCACGCTTGTATTTGTCGTTATACTGCTGATATTCCGAACTGTCATTTGCATTAAATTTAAATTCATTGTTCATATACTTGTCCGCAAGACTATTCAAAGTATCACTGTAGCTGCTCTTATATCCGCCGTCTATTCTGTTTTTGTACGAATTAGCATAATTATCTGCTTGCGCTCTTGCCTGCTTTGTAGGCGTGCTTTCCGCAAATGTGGGCGCATTGTTTGCAACATTGTTGTATGCTCTTGTAGCGTCATTCACGCTGTTTGCGTCATAAATGTTATATGCCACTCTCATCGTCCCCTTTCGTGCTTATATTCTTCAAAAAGTCCTCGCTCATATTATCCGTATCAAGACTGTAAAGCACTCCTGTAAGCGCCTCGTAAAGGTCTGCAATGTAATTCCTCAGCACACCCGGATCATTGCTCGCAGGCGGAGGGTCAATTCTAAGCACTGCCATTATCTCACCGCACTTCCTTTCTGATATGTAATGTTAATGCCGTATATCTCACAATACCCCACACCTTCGATTTTAAGTCTTAAAAATTCAGCTCTCCTAAGCGGCACAGGTATCACCCTCGGCTTTTTCTCATCGTAATATATCCTATACAGCTCGCTCCATTCGCCGCTTTCGCTAAACCTCGCAAGCACTCTTACCTTCGTGTCCTTTTCAGGCTTAATCCCTATTGCAACCTTGCTTATAAACTTTGTGTCAAAGTCGCTGTCATACATATCTCCGGTTTCGCAGAACCACTCAAAACTGTTTTCAATTTCAAGTTTCTGCTTAGTCAAATATGTCTGCAAAAGTGTTACATCTCTTGCGTCAATACTGTTGTCATCATTAACATCAGCTGTTTCAATCTGACTTTGCTTTAGTTCTTTCTCAGCTGCTATATAATTTTTAAGTAACTGCAAATCATCAGCAGTTACCACACCGTCATCATCAATATCGCCGTATATTCTGCCTGTACCGTCTTCAAACTCTTTTCCGCATTTTTTTGTATCGTAATACATAATGTTATCAAGCAAGCTGTTTTCGCTCTCAACACACACAATATAGTTATTCTCATCATTCACATAGTACATCGTATCATTATATGTCGCTGTACTAAGCATTCTCGTATCGTCTTCCTTGTGCCATAAACCTTTCTGCACATCAAAGCAAAACATCTCGTTTCCGCCTTTAATGTTTTCAAGACTTACATAGTATTTGCTCTTGTGCTTTCCTGCCACAGCGTTTCTGTACTTTTCGTTTCCAAACGCACTTTCCGAAATCAACACAGCCGTACCGCCTGAGTATTGCGCAATTCCGTTTTTCGCTTTATACAGCAGATAATCTCCCATATTCACTACGCTTTGCCTGCTGCCTTTCTCAACTCCGCTAACCCTGTATGTTGTAAGAGTAAAATTAGATGGCTTTGTGCCATATATTTTCAGTGCGTAATTCTCCTTAAAGAAAATAACAGAACTGTTCATCTTTGCAATTCCTGTAAATTCACCCTCAACCCCCACAGTCAGCGCAAAGCTGTCCGTTGCTATGCCGTCACTGTACGCATACCAGTTTTCACAGTCACCGAGCTTGCAGGCATATATCTCATTACTCTTACTTGAACATCCCCACAGTCTGTTGTCAATTTCCATTATCATGCTGGTTTCCAAATCAGGCATAATTCTCTCAACATTAATTATTCCGCAGTATGGTACACTTGAATCAATACTTGCCTTAATCACAATATAATCGTTAGCCACATCATACAATTTAAAAAATTTGTTATTCAGCGTATCAACATAGCTTGTACCAATGTCCCATTCTGCTTCGCCTACATTGTGCTCTATACCGGATATTTTCACAAAATCGCCGACTTTAAGTCCCGCCCCGATTTTATCAGCACTTATTTTCAAGTAATAGCTTGCAATTTCTGTAAAATGTTTCAACTTGTTATTATAATACTGCGTATTTGTTTCTTCACTTGTGCACATCCATAATTTACTCGGCACACTTTTACATTCCTCAATCGTATCGCCTACTTCAATTTTGCTTATAAACTCTGCATAGTTTGCTCCGCCTTCTTTTCCTTTTTGCTCGCTGCTGTCCGCAAAATTAATGTAAGCCGCAATCGACATCACCTTTTTTCTTGGCTTAACGCTTGTGTTAAGCGCAATTTTGTCAATCGAACAATAAAAGCCGTTATACTCGCTGTCCTGCGCAGCCTTGCATTGTATTCCATTATTATGCACTTCAATATCCGTTACAGCGCCGCTGCTAAGGTTTACATACTTTTTATCAGGAAAAATCAATACATTGTTGCCGTATTGGACAAGTTGATGTTCTATTTTTGTATCATACTCATATCCATTAATCTCAATAAGTCTGCCGTTGTTGCACAAATAGCCTCTGCTGTCAAGGTAAATAAGTCCGTCATTAGCGCATATCACATTACTTACAATCCTTGCACTTTCTCTCGCAGTAACTCTTGCCCTGTTCTTCCTCGGCGAAAGAATCGGAAAATTGTCACTGCTCATATTCTTCATATCCTTAAATTCCGTATACAAAGTAGTGCTTGATGTAGACACTCTCGAAAATCCTGTATTGCTTGTCCTGTTTAAGCCTTTAAATACAGTTATCTCACTTGTCGCTCTCCTTACATTGTTAAGCTCCGGCAACATTCCTTTCACCCCTTACATATAATATCTGTTATATCTTGTCTGCCTGTGCGTTCTGTACCAATAGCTTGTAAAGTCATTTAGCAGGTCTTTATACACTATACTGTCATTCACATATCTTTCGCTGTCCTCATACTGTAAATCAATCATACTTGCACAAAACGCCTCGTATATTCCGTCATAAGGTGCAGGCACAAGCAGTTCTTTTCCTCTGTCCGTCTGCAAATCATACTTTCCGTACTCTCTTGCAATCTCATTTCCGCCCTCTCTGTTTGCTGCAACATTCAAAATAATGTACATCTCAACCTTATTTATATCTGCAATAATCTGCTCATCACTCACCGCATAATCTCTCTTGAGCCTTTTCACATTGTCAATTACCTGTTCAATAGTCATCAATATCACCCCATACGCAAAACGGACGATAGCCACCGCCACCGTCCGTTTCAGATTATTAGAGATTTCCAAATGGAACTTGTTGTTAAATTCTTTCCTCGGCAATAGCGTCCTCTGCTTCCTTTGCTCTCTTGCTCTGAATGCCGAGTGCAATCGCCTGCTGCTCTTTAGCGTTGTCGATAATTTCCTTTGCCTTTTTTGGAATAGTCACCGTCTGCCCTTTCGGAATAATCGACTGCACGCCGTTAATATTAAGCTCAAGGTTCTTGTTGCTCTTTAGTGAGCCCATATCAATATGAGCCTCAACTATCTCCTCTGCCTCTTCGTTTGCCTTTTTCACAAGCTGTAAAAGTCTTTTTTCCTCGGTTTTTTCCCTGTCATCGGCTTCAAGTTTTTCAGCGTCCCTCTGTGTCTGCTTAGTAAGCAGAGCAATCGTTGCTTTCATTTCCTCCTGCTGAGCAAGAATACTGTTAAGCTGTGACTTGTCAATCTCAATCTTCTCACCCTCGGCAGTAACCTTTTCCGCTGCTTTAGTTGCCATCACTCTCACTCCTTACGCTGTAATTTTTGTTGTGCTGAGCTTGCTCGCACTCTCAATTCGCACCATACAGGTCTGTGCAATAATGCCAATGCCATGTGTGCACTTCCAACCCTGCGTAGCTCGCTGGTCGAGCGGGTCAGTAGCACCGCCTGAGCCGAGCGGTTTAATAATTGTTTTCATACCCTCGCCCTCAATCTCAAGCACCTCGTACGCCTCTTTACCGAGCAAGAGTGTGCTGTAAACATCAATGCCCTCAGCACCTGCTTTCTTGAACACACAAGACATATTCGACTTCACAAAACGAATGTTGCCAATCATACCGATTTCGCCTTTAAAAATTCTCTCAGTTGCCGAGTATTTTGTAACCTCGATAAAGTCTTTAGAACGCATAAGGTCATACTTTACATTCGGGTGAATAATCGCTACAAAACTGTCGCCAATCGGCTCGGCATTCTGCATTTCAAGGTAGTTTAATCCTCTGTAAAGCACATCAACCGTAAGGGTAGACAGCTTAGTAATACCCTTTCGTGTGGTTACCTCGGTTTCTGTACCGTCACTTGCAACCGCAGGTGCGTAAATAACCGATGTACCTGTGTTAAGTGCCGCTGCGTCAATCTCCTCGAGTGTTCTGCCGCTCTGACTTGCAAGCTCTTCTGCGTCATGCACAAGAATATCATCACGGCTTGCAAACTGTGCAAAATCGGTCACAGGAGTGTACGCACCGTACTGGTTTACCGGAATTTCAATGTAATAGAAATTCATCTGATTACCCGGAGGTGTAACACCCTCGGTAAGCGGTGTAGTTGCAGTCGGGTACGGTGTAAGACCTCTGATGTTTACAATACCGCCGTTATGTTTTGGGAATGTTTCCCTCTTACCGAATTGTGCGTGCACCAGCTTTTCCTGATGGTTTTTCAGAAACACTCTGTTGTAAAACACCGCCTTTTCGGGTGTAAAATCATTGCCGCTTGTTTCCTCAGTGTTACCGTATGCATTAACTACATAACCGTTTGAACGGTTCACGCCGCCTGCATCAACCGTAACATCAAAGAGATTTAATTTAATTTCAATAAACTTTTTCATATCCGTTCCTTTCCCGAAACGGCGTCTTATCTTGGAATATGTGCCGTTCCGTTCTTAATGTTCTCTACGAGCGTATCAAATTCACTGTCGCTCATATCTTTTACACTCTTCGCCACAGCTCTTGAACTTCTCTGATTAACATTCTCGCTTATTCTGTTAGCATTAGCCTGCATATGTTTTGTTGCGGCATTCATCGCAGCTTTAGCTGTTCTGTTCACCATTTGCTGCCTCAGTTCATCAGCGTGCGCCATCTCATATGCGAATGTTGTGTCAAACACTTCATCATTTTTGCCTGTGGACTTATTTTTCTCCGTATTTCTCTTAGCAATAAAATCAAGCGCAGCCGTAAATGCAGGATTATTCATCTCTTCCTGCAAATTAAAATCAGGGTAAGTTTCTCTTGTTTTCAGCGCCATGTTTTGCAGTCTTGTATCAAGCTCTGCCATCGCCTTTTCCTGTCTTAATCTGTTAAGCTCTTCCTTGGTTTCATTTACTTCTTTGTCGCTGAAATACTTATCCTGCAGTTCTTCGGCAGTCATACCACTTTCAATCGCTTTTTCGCTAAAGTAGCTCGAATCACCCTTTACAGCCTCAAGTAAAGCATTAGTATCGTTGCTGTCAATATTATATTTGTTCGCAATAATACTCAAAATTTCATTGTCGGTACTTACTTGATTTTTAAGCGTGTCAATCTGATTTTTCGCTTTAGAAAATCTCTCAGAAAATGAAGTGTTCATCTTCTTGCCAAACTGGTCTTTGTACTTGCCTTTAATCAGATTTTCAAATTCCTCGTCAAGATTTTCCGCCTGCTGTCTTTCTGTACTTTCAGCCGCAGGTTCTTCCCCTTCCTTGTAGCCGTAAGCATTCTGATAGCTCTCAAGCAAATCATCACTAAGCCCGAGCCTCTGCGCTTTAGCTTTGGTTTCCTGCTTTATTTCAGTTTCCTGTGTGCCTGTGGTAGCACCGCTGCCATTACCTGCCCCTTCTCCGTTTCCGTCTGCTGTTCCTGCACCTTCACCGTCAAAAAGGTTAATAATGACCTTCGTATATTTTTCCATAAGTTTCTCCATTCTCTCGTCTTTCCGAGGTGTCCTACCGTCTTTCCGGCGTGCCGGGCGATAAGCTCCACTCACTCTCACCATTATATTTTAATTATAATATTTCGCTGTTTTTAAAAACAACCCCACCGTTTTTAATTTCAATCTCGTCGGGATAGTTTTCCTCAAACATCTCAAGACCTGTCATAATCGTCTCAATCTTCTGTCTTAACTTAAGCTCAAATACCATTCTTTCGCATACGCATTTAATTTTCACATCGCCGTACTCGTATACAATCTCAGGTTCTTCAAGTCTTGCCTCTGTGTCTTTAACAATCTGCACAAGCGTGCTCACAAGTGCACTTACACTAACGCACACATCGTGCGTACAGTGACCCTTGCATTCAAATTCAAAAACTGCTGTGCTCGGCTGCTTAAAATCAAACTCTATCTGCGTCTTTATCTCTGTCATACCGCTGCACCTCCATTCATAACCGCATTATTCCGAGCCTGCATAGGATTTTGATTTACTGCCTCTTTGTTTGCAAGCATTTCACTCATCATCTGATTTTTGTTGTATAGCTCCTGAACCGTCTGCTCAAGGGTCTGATTTTTCTTTATCATTTCCTCTACTTTTGTCTTCCCCTCGAAGCTCATACCCTCAAGAGCAATCAGTGCAGAATCTGCATTCTGCGGATTAAAAAATCCGAGCTTGTAAAGGTTCATCATCATTTCATTGCTTGCAGCCGTTGCAAACGGGCTTGCCTTTTGAGCCTTAACCTTAATGTCAAAAATCGGCATACGGTCAAATATCTGTCCGCTTTCATCTGTCTGCTGTTTCATAAGCTGCGAGTTGTCAAAATCAATGTACTCTGTCTTGTTGTCCTCTCCCGTAATTCTGTAAAATCTCGGTAGAGTGTAAAACTGCCTCATCAATTCAATAATGCAGCTGCAAATTTCTGTAAATATATGATAACCGCTCTTATTAATATCCCTGCTTATCTTTCCGCCAGCCTCTTGCAGTGCAGCAATAGCCGAACCCGATGTCACACCCGCACTGCTGGCACCGTTGCTTGCGTCATTAGTACCGGTTGTTTCTTTGATTTCATTTATCAGTGCATTGTACATATTCAGCGCACCTGCCGCAATGTCCTTAGTTTCAAACGGCTTTGTTGCGTTCTCAACACTCTGTGCCTCAATAAAATCCTTGCTCAAATCGTTTAAGTCAGCAATATTAAGTCCTGCATTTGAATTAATAATGCTCCTCGTCTGAGAATTTACCTTTATGTTCTTTAGAATATCCCTTTTAAGCTCGTCAAGATTGCTCTGACAGCTCCTGCAAATGTCAACAAATGAAAATCCCGCAGGCGTATCCCTCAGCTTAAACAAAGGATCAAGGAAAAACGGGTAAAGTCCATGGTTATACAGTCCATTCGGGTACTTTTCAGGCTCGTTCTCCGTAGCCTCAAGTACCTTTTCCCCGCAAAACTTCACAAAGTGCAGTACGCCGTTTTTCTTGTAGTACCAGTCTATAACCGCTGCTTTACCGTTTTCTTTGTTGCTGTTGTCATATGTTCTGTAATTCTCAAGTCCCATTGTACTTGAGCTTACATCTTCAAGCTGTGGATACATCTCCTTGACTTCCTCAAGGTCATAAAGCCGCACATAAAACACATTTCTGCTGTCCTGTATGTCCTCAATAAACGGCTCCCAAAAAAGGCTCAGAATATCCGCCTTGCAAATTTCTACATCGCCAACGCCATTATCTTTTTTTCCGTTCCATACTACCGCATACGCACCTGTACCGCCGACAAGTTTATCAGTATTCACCTCACTGTAAACTTGCAAAAATCCGTTACGCTCAAGTACACACGGCATTACACTGTTCAGCATTTTTGCTGTTTCCTCGTCATCTCTCGCTCTCGGCAAGAAAACAGGTTCGGGAAAATTGTCCATCAGGTCTGCATGTTTGTTCATAATCACATTAAGCGTCTGACCTCCCATGCGTTTCGGAATCAGTTCATTTCTTATACTGCCGTCCTCACTTTTGTACTTCTTCGGTTTATCGTTATCTGTGTAAAGCAAATTGTATGTATCAAAATTATTCTTGTACCGCACATCATAGCTTTTCTTGCTCGCTATGTAGTCATTAAGCACACTTCTCGCCTTTGCAATCTCTTCGCTTCCAATCGCCTTTGTACTGCCCTGAGCCGCTGCCTCATCGGTTTCATCGTCTACACTGCCATTTGCCACTGCATTAATGTCCCTACTTTTTACTACCGCATTAAAACTTTTCTTTGGGTGCACACCCTCCGCCTCAGCCGAGTATGTGCGTATCGGCATAATAACGCCGTTCTCATCTCTCTTTACTTCCATTTTCTCCTCCTTATTTCCTAAAAAATATTACTTCTGTCAAGCGGATCAAACTCCGGCACCTGCTCAAGTGCGTTCCTGCGTGGATTAATAACATTCATCATCATGGCGTACCTTGCCTCGTCATATTGGTGGTCCTCTCCGTCCGTATCAATATCCTCAACATATTTTTCAGAGTACACAAGGTTCGGTATCGTGCGAATAAACTCTCTGCAGCTCTTGAATATGTAGTACATAGCCACTCCGTCATTATCAAACGCAAGGCGATAATGAAACTGCATTAATCCTGCTATACGCTCATTGTCACCACGCTCCCAGTAAACGCCGTATTTAGCCATACTCGCCGCAATGCTTGCACCGCTGCCGTTGTCCGCAAAAATTGCAGGGTCAGCAACACCCATTATTTTCCTGCCCTTAAGATTTTCATCGTTCTGCTCAATCTCTCTTATCTCCTGCGCCAGCTTGTCAAAATTCTTTTTAAGTCCTGTATTCGGGCTGTTTTTCGCACAGCCGTAGTATTCTCGTATGCGGTAATACCGACCGTCATTGTCCACAGCGTGCCACCCGACCGAAAAGGGTCTTGTATATCCCCAGTCAAAGCTGCGTATAATCTTCCAGCCCCAGGGAATTTTAAAGTCATTAATCACATGAGTAAATCGCCTGTCATTGTAATGCTGCGGATCGTCCGTAAATTCAGTAAATACCTGCCCTTCAAAGCTGTCCCAACTGCCGTAAAGGAGTGCGTTCCTTTCCGCCTCGGGGCGGTCTGCAAGCCTCTTGAGGTACATCGGGTCATTTTCAAGCAATTTCTTATTATCAAACACGCTTGACGGTACAAATACCTTTGACTGCCAGTAGCTTTTTAGCGTGCCATCGGGCTGCTTTACCGCAAGTTTTTTCCAAATTGTCGAAAAGGGTTTGCCGGCAGTAACAAATTCTTTCTTAACCCAACCGTGCCCCACACCTCCGGGGTTGCCTGTTGCTCGTACATACACCCTCGTCCCGGGGCCGCTTGCTCTGTTACGGCTTTTTAAATAGCTGTACTCCTCAAAAGTAAATTGTGTCAGCTCATCAAATCCTATAAAATCATACTGCAATCCCTGATATTTAAACTTGTCCTGCGTGCGAAAAAGCGAACCAAACTGCACTTTTGCGCCGCTCGGAAATGTAAATGTGTGCTTCGTGTCATTAAATTTAACATCTGCACAAAGCTGTGTGTAATAATATCTTGCACGCTCAATCAACTGCTCAAGTTCGGGCACTGTCTTTCTCAAAATAAGTCCTCTGTAATTGCCCACATTCACCTGCCGCACTGCCTCAATCACAAGATAATCCGATTTTCCACCTCCTGCCGCACCTCCGTAAAAGCCCTCGTCCTCTCCACGGGAAAGCATAAGCCGCTGCTTAGGTTGCGGTATCCATATCACTTCGCTCTTCATTGAGTAATTCCTCCTCGGGCGGTATCAACAATTGCATAGCCGGCAGTTCAATAATCCCCACTTTTTTCTCATTTTCGTTTTGTTCTGTACCGGCAAGCACCTGTTTAATGTTAAGCAAGCTCTTTGAAATTTCCGCAATACTCTTGGTATCAACTAAACCTTTGCACACCTCAATATCGGTTTTTCGTTCTGTTTTTTCAATTTCCTGTATTTGCCCTTTCTCGCCAATACCCTCTGCTTTTATCTTTGTGGTCCTCACAGTAACTTTTTCGCACTTGTCAACTTCGTCAATAGCTCTGTTAATCTTTGCAATCAGCTTGCTTGCAGCAGAACATACACGCTCAATGTCGCTTACGGTCTTTCGCACATTCTTGTCATTGAGCTTTTTCGCCACCTTGTCCGCTGCTTTCTTGTGCTGCTTGCGCTTTTCCGCTGCCCATTTTTCTTTTACACTCTTTTTCTGCACAGCAGAGGCACTCACACCGTATTTTTTCGCAATATTTGCAAGACTTATTTCACCCGTTACATATTCAGCTTTGATTTTTTTCCAATCAATTCTCTTTTGATCACTCATCTGCACCACTTTCTTTTTTGCTTTTTGCTCAAATTTAACTACATCTACTTAAATTTTAAAGCAATCTGCGACCAAATCAACCCCACCGCCCTGCTATCCTCTTATCACACGCAACCATTCAAATCCGTCGCACACATATTTCATAAATTTATCATTCTAATAGCGTAGCTATTAATTTTAAACTTAAAACCAACAAAATCAAGCATAATTTTAAACATTAATTTAAGCGTGCGAAATAAATCACACGCTTTTCTCATTCTTTGTATCTTTCTTCATTCATTTTTGCAATGCAGCACCCACGCCAGCATTTGCAGTTGCAGAAATTAACTTCATATTCTTGCCGCTGCTTTTTCGTTTCAAATTCAAGTGTGAGCTTAACAACTTCCTCACAAAACCCCTCACATTTTATTCTCATATCCCCACTTTTGCAAAAAAATGGGCAAATCGCTTTTGTGCTCTTGTCCACCATTTCGTTCACCCCCCTGCACCAATAAGCCGTCCGCAGACAGCTTGTTTATGAAATATCAAATTTTTCATACGCAAGAGGCAAAAAAGCAAAGTACCAGCTTGCACCTGTTATATCGTTGTAATTGTAGTTCTCATCGTCCTTGAGCATAAAACAACCGTCAGGAATTTTTATCATTTCACCACGCTCAAGTTTCTTAATCTCCCTGCGCCCTGCCTCTTTTACAGTAACATCAGGCTTTTTAAGACATCTCGCTGTCCTTATTCTCTTTGCACCCGCAACATCTTTTGTTATGTACTCTGCAAGTTTTTCATAATATCCGCTCTGATACAGTGCAGTAAAGTTTATTCCGTCATACTCCCAATATTTCTCTACAAACTCAAGAGCCTCACGCTCAACAATAATGTGCATATGCCAGTTCTTTCCCAGCTTTCCACACTCCGTAAACGATATGTACTTAAACTTTTTTCCAATTTTGCGAAAAGCGTCACGCATTTTTCTTTTCCATTTGCTTGCAATCTTTTCGAATTTATCTTCCGTAAGCTCCGCCCTTGGCACGCTCAGCCTTACAAAATAGTCACCGCTTGTAAAATTGCAAAGTATAAGCCTCTGCATATTTTTGATTGCTCGCATTCTGTTAGCTCTTTTTTGCTTTTCGGGTGTAAGACTTTGATTTATTTTTCTGCCCCCGTAATTTTTCCCGATTTTGCGAAAGGATCTGTAATATTCAATTTCAGTGAGCGGACCACTTTTTATAGTTCTTTTGTATGTAAACATTATATTATACATCCTTTCTCAAAGTTCGTCACTTAAATAATTGCTTTAGCAGGAAAGTCAAGCGGCTCAATGGCCGCTTTTTTTCTTTCCGTTACATCTCAATTTTCGCTCTGTTTTATCTCACCATATGCGTCCTTATACGTTTTCAGCTGTCCGCTCAGGTATATGTTCTGTTCAATCGCCTTGCACAAGTTCACTTCATTGCTGCTGTATGTATCATTAAGATTCTTAAGATTTCCATACACAAGGTTCAATTTTTCTCTGTACTTTCTGCAAGCCTTTACAGCTTTTTCTTTTTCATCTGCGAGCTTTTGTGCCTCTTCCGACATTTCATCCATCAACTTGTCCCTGTGAGTAATGCAGCTTTTCAAGTTTTCTATCTCTTCCTTTGTTTCCCTTTTATCAATTCTGTGAATTCCATAAAAGATAAAAGAATAAGCCGCAAATAGTGCAATTACAATAACCCCGTACATTCTCTAACCCACCTTTCTGTAAACGCACTTAATCGCCTTAATCTGATTATCAGTAAGATTAACAATGTCCTCTCTTGAAACGCCTACAAACATCACTGTTCCCTTGTAAACCTCGCCTGTATCCTTGTTCTCAAGATTATCCTTGCCGCTGCCCGAATAAATCATCTTAATTCTGCCTTTAAGCAAGTCCTTGTTTTTGAGTTTCTCACTCCTCAAAAAGTTCTCAATCTCAACCCTGTCAATCATCTCAACCATACCTCTAATCTCGTCCTTGTAGCCGAGCGGCTCTGCGTACTTAAAAACCAGTACCTTTTCCTCTGCCATCGTTTTTATTCCGTCCTTTCTTCCTGTATATTTTCCCCAGCAGTTGCACACCACTCCTCTGCTCCTCGCTGAGCAGCGTGTAAAATGCCTGCAATTCTCACAGCTTTTCATCTTCACTGTCCGCCTTTAGCTTGATGTACTTAAGCAGTACAGCCGAGGCCTCCTCCCAGCCATAGCAAACAAGCGCCAAATTGCCCTGCTCTCTTAGTCTCTTTATCCATTTCCGCTGCTTTTCAGTCGCTTTGTTGTTGCCCACCTTGAGTTCAATGTAAAGTGCGTGATATTTCCCCCTCGATACAGGCAGGCACAAATCAGGCACACCGGCTCTCACACCTTGCCTTTTAAGGTTAAACGCCTCTTTCTGATTTCTCTTGCCACCATTTGGTACATGATACAGCAAGTCAAGCTGCGGATAAGTATTTCTCGCATACGCAACCCAGTTGAATAGCTTAATCTGCTCATACGCCTCATTTGTCATTCAAGCACCTCAAAATCACCAAGATAATCAGCCACAATTCCGTACGCTATCACCATTCCTTCGCTTATGTAATAGTTTCTGTCTTTTCGACTTTTTCTGTTGTTAAGACTGTCCAACTTGTCTTGTTCGCTTTCTATGCGTTCTGATATTTCTGTTTTCAGTTCGTCAAGTGTCATTGTTTCGCTCCTTTTTTCTCTCCTCAATTCTTTTCTTGTGTTCTGCTCTCTGACTCAACCAAATCACTCTCCTCAATCGGCTGATTCCAGCATTCAATGCAGGTTTTTCTACAATCATGCTTATTCATCAGCCCTAAGTCATACGGACAAACTGAATTAGGGATTCCATCACCATTGATCACTGCATGGGGATAATTCTTCAAGAACTCCGTAACAAATGTCTTTTGCGAATGCTCATCGCTCCACTTTTGCACAATTACAATTGCTTTTTCGGGATAGAGTGTTTCAAAGTCCGAACACAACATCGTAGAACCATTATTTAAATGGCTCAAAGGGCAGTCAGCACAATTAAGTTTACATGCATATCCACCGTGATTTAGTTTATGTTTTTTCGTCATCCTTTGCTTTTCGGCAAAGTAATTTTCAGCTTTTGAACAATCAATCATTTTCTTCACCTCTCCAAATCCATTCTCGCACCGCAATGTGGGCAATAGTTTTCAAATTGATAACGGTTGTTAATGACTTGATAAACAACCTCTCTCCCGCAAGTTAAGCAGTATGCTTCCGCTTCACCTACTTTTCTGTCTTTCTTTTTTACCCACTTTGAGAGTTTAACTTCGTCAACAACTTTAAGTTTAATTTTTATACGACTGATTTTTTTAATGTGGGACAATCTAAAAACACAATTACTAACAACCTTATCCCCACAAGTGCAGAAATATCGTAACTTTGGTATTGACAAATTAGCGTCATTTTCAAAGGCTTTTTCACCTGTTTTATGTAAAATGCCCTCAATCACCGTTCCGTCAAAAAGTACGATTTCAACATATTTTCCTAAATGTCTTTCGAGTTCATATCTTGTCATAATTTTTACTCCTTTAAAAGTTCGGGGCTGTCATAGATATTGCCGATAACCGTAAACCACTTGAAATATTCGTTCCTTTCAAACAACTCGAAATCATCAACATAATTTCTGTTGCCGCTTGCTGCAATAGCAAACTTGCCGTTATTGCCGTCCCAAAAGACTTCGTAAATTCCTTTACTGCCGTCCATATCATCAAATATCAGAATATCTCCCTCAAAAATTTTCGTGCCGTTCTTATCCGTAAAGCCTGTGTACTGTCCAATGGTTTTGAGGATAATCGGGTAAGCTGTATTTTCATCATTAGGTTGTATAATGTGATACTGCCCCCAAATTATTGTCAATAAACCTTCGACCCACGCATCATTATCTACTCTCTTGCCTCTGAATAATATTTCTCTCTCTTCTTATCTTCCTTTCCATCATTCACAACATCTGATATAATCTTTCCTGCACGCACTAAAGCTGTGTATTCGCCGTAGCTGTAACATGTGTTATGTATTTTGTTATACTTAGCAATCTCAAGACATACCAAATCAAGATGATCAAGTTTTTTCTGTTTCATATCAATTCTCCTTAAATACCAAAAGAGCAGCCGCACCTGCTCTGCAGTAACATTATGCAAGTCAGTATTATATTTTAGGAAGAATAATCAACGAAAGTTGTACTTTCTGATATATAGTAAAGCCGTGCGGAGCTTACTAACTTAATTAAAAGCCTTCATTCATCAAAAGCTTTTCTACGCATAACGATAAGAATTTGCTTACCGTTATGCCGTCTTGCAGCTTACAATTAAGCACTTTTTCCCAGTGTTCAAGATTTTGAGAAGATGTATAGTTGATTGCATGTCTTATTGATCTCTCAACTCGTGAACCCGTCGAAGCAACTTCATTTGCAACATCTTCATACAATTTGCAAAAACTTATATCTTCACAAGCATTTGTAAGTTCATACAACTTACAAATAGCTATGGTCGAATAGTTGTATCCGTTTAAATTTGGAGTAATTCCAAGTTTAAGCAACAATTTCTTTGCTCTCTTAATAGTTTTTTCCATTTTGATTTCACCTCTTGATTTTTATAAAACTTATTGCTATAATAAATATGTAGATTTGGCAATAAGCCTTACTTGAGCGTTGATCACTGCCCTGTGTCAACGCTCTTTTTTTATACTTCCGCCTCTTGCAACAATCAAATGCTGCCTTTTGCCCATATTTGTATCAACTGTTTCAACAAGTTCTACAGATACCATCAGTTTACCTTTCTGACTTCTGCGGTATATAACTGCATTAATCTTGTCAAAACGCTTTTCGAGCACATTTGGTAGTTTTAAAATAACCGGCTCTTCTTTTATAAAAGCCTCTTTAATCTCCGCTGCTGTCATTGCTTTCCTCCGCAGGCTCAAATACATCCGCTGTCACATACTTAAAACATCCGTCATAAATCAAAAATCTTATGTCATATCCTTGTTTGTTTTGAGCTCTAAAGCGACATACATCATATACTTCAAAGACTTCTGATATATCTTCTTTACATCTGACTTTAAACATATGTACTCCTGTTAAGTTCTTATTGCTTAAGTTCTTATTGCGTACTTACAGCACTTAATAAACTTCTTGCAGTTCTTAACAACACGCTTAAATCCGACTGCCTTGTTGCAAAGTTTGTGATTATCAAGGCTCTCTTTAGTTTCAGCTACATAGTTTAGTATGTCCTCAAGCCTTTCTGCTGTAACGGTGTCAAGTCCCTGCAATGTCATTACCTCGCCGTCCTTGATATTAATAAGTATGTTTTCTGTCCTCATTCGTCCTTCATCTCCTTTGCATATCCACACGCTGTCGGATCATTTTTACACACCTTGTCGCACTCGTCTTTTTTACCGCAAAAAAAGCAACAGTTGCCACCCTTGCAGTATTGCCCGGCACTCGCCAAAGTACACTTAAAGTTATATTTCTCAAGCCTTTCCATCACTCAAGCTCCATTCCGCAAAGCTCCATAAGCTCCTCGCCTGCCTCAAACTCAATGTATTCACCGTCAACTTCAACCGACAGTCTCCAGCAAATCTCATTCTCATAGTTAGGGTAACCCTTGCGATACAGCGTAGCCGTTGTCCATTCGTCTGCCTCCTGCTCTTTGTCGCCCTCGTAATCATCAGGGTAAATCTCAACGCCCTTAAATCTAAGTACCGCCTTGTCCTCTCTAAGCTCAAATTTGCAGTCCTCTGCACTCTTTGCCATTGCAAAATAATCGTCCCTGTACATTTCGTACACACTGCCTGCATATGTCTTTACAAGCTTAAACATACTCTCTTTTGTAATAATTGCAATGTTCATAATTAATAATCTCCTTAATTGTTTATTCGTCGCATACCTTTCGTGATTTAAAAAGGTCCGCCATCGGTATGCCGAACTTTTTAGCAAACCTGCTCAACTCCTCAACCGTAAACTTACCCGGGTCCTCAAGCCTTGTGCGATATGTCCCCTCCGAGCAGTGAGCCACAAGCGCCTGCCCTTTTCGGTCAATCTCTCTTATTTCCGATTCATACTGAATGTTTGCAATAAGCAGCCTTTTCATTTTGTCCTCCGGCTTTTTAAGTGGTCTTGGCATTCTCTCCACCTCCTTATTCTATTTTCTTGCCTCCCCTCTTTTTATGTGCTACCATATAATCGAAAGGAGGTTTTTCTATGGACTCTATTACCGTTAAAGTTTCAGATATATTCGAAGTAATCAATCAAATCCATTCTGACGGTATGGATAAGGTTACACTGTCTTTTATAGAAGCTGATGACGATTTACCGGCTGCAATCAGCCTTGTTGCTTCTAAAGATAATGACAAAGTAGAAATTGATTACGAAGAAATCGAATCCTGCTAACTTTTATAGATTGACTGGGCTTTGCTCAGTCAATTTCTATTTTGTAGCATATCTCTTCATCTCTGCTCTTCTTAACAATCCTAAGTGCTGTACGAATATACCTCAACAGTATTTCCTGCTCTTTTTCTTTCTCCACTCCACTCATCTTAATTTCAATCGGTTTCTTATAATTCTTATTTACTACAATCATCTAAACACCTCCTTATTTAGCTTATCTGAAAATCAAATTTGACATTATACAAATATTTTTGTACAATTGTATTGCCTTATGGCAAAAGGAAGGAGTTGGTTTTTTTGACCAAACTTTTGACTTTGCCGGTTCCTGTTCAATGCTGATGCTAAGGCTATCATGGCGGAGCCAAACCGCCTAAGTGAAGCAGTAAATCAAGAAATTGGTAGTCCTTTTACTGATGATAGATGTTAATGTAGAGATAACCGGAACCTTAACCGGTATAAAAAATTAAGAGAAAACTTTACATTTAACTCTATCTGCAATTTGCACAGGTAAAAAAATTGGGAACAAGTATCAACGAAAGGACCGTTGATGCTTGTTTTTTTATGTCAAAAATAATTCTGCCCTTTTGTTAATATCTGTAATATTAAGACATTCGCAAATTTTTATTGCCTCAGATAAAGTAAATTCAGATTTTCCTGTTATCTTTGATGAGAGCGAATTTTGTGTAATTTCAAGTTCTTCTGCCAGCCTTACTTGTGTATATCCGGCTTTTTTTATTTCTTCTTTTAATTTTACCGAATTGATATTAGCCACCTCCTTATGCCGGCTGTTCTTGGGTTAAGAATAAATCATATGTCACATTAAGTGCATCACAGATTTTGGCATACTCCTCAATGTCGATCTTTCTTTTACCGTTAAGAATAGTATTAAGTGTGACAGGCGACATATTAATTTTTGTAGCAAGGTAATTCTGCTTAATACCATTATCTTCAAGATATTTTGCTATTGCTTCTCTTACCATTTTCTCACCGCCTCTTACTAAAATTAAGAATTTCTTAACTTTAGTTTTATTATAATTTAGTATTTCTTAATTGTCAATAGATTTTTAAAAAAAATATTTAGAAATTCTTAATTTTTCTATTTACAATCTTAATTTATTGTGTTACTATTAGGATAAGGAGGTAGAGAAATGTCTAATTTGCGTGGAATTTTACAAAAAAATTTAGCTGATATAATTAATAACAGTGAAATGTCAAAAAAAGAAATAGCAGAAAGACTTGGTGTGTCAGCTGCGTCTGTAACAAAATGGGTTAAAGGTGACAATTCTCCTGATATTGAACTAATTGCAAAAATCTGTAATTTATTTGATACCAATATTAATACTCTCCTTCAATTACCCAAAACGCAGACATTTACATTAACAGAACACGAAAAAGAAGTGATAACCGCATATAGAGCAAAGCCTGAAATGCAGCAGGCAGTTGACCGACTTCTCGGAGTAGAAGAAAGTAAAGTTGTAGGGCAAGTTTTTCGTGCTGCTTGTAACGGCAAAAATCCGGAGTACATTACACTTACGGATGAACAGCGTAAAAAACTTGAAGAGGCACCGTCAACTGATGAATTGTAGGAGGTGAACGGATTGTTTTACGGAGCATATAAAAATGTCAGAAATTCCGCATGGCAATGTTTAATAGATTTTAAAATTAACTCTTTGCCTGTTGATGTTTTACAAATTGCAAAATCGGCAGATATTAAAGTTATTAAAAACAGTCTGATAAATGAATTAAAAGAATCTGAACTCGGCGCAGCTCTTTGTGACGGAGATAAATGGTACATAATATATGACGACACATTATCCTCATCACAAAAAAGATTTGTCGTGGCACACGAACTCGGTCATATTTTCTTGGGACACAGGCTCAAAAACGGTCACTTTGTTCACGATAACTATACGCTTGAAAAAGAAGCTAATTCTTTCGCCTCAAAACTTCTCTCACCGGCATGTGTATTGTGGGGATTAGATTTACATTCAACAAATGAAATTTCAAAACAGTGTAACCTTACATCTCAACAAGCCGCTGCAAGAGCAAGACGAATGTCTGTTTTATATAAAAGGCAAATGTTCCTTAAAAGTGACATTGAAAAGAAAGTATATAAACTTTTTGAAGATTATATACAAAAAGAAATACACGCCTGTTAAACAAGCGTGCATAATGTAACCGCCAACGAGCGGTATATTTTTTTAAATTTCGATGTGCAAATAATTAACAAATTTGTTTAAAAAGGAATTTTATTATGAAAAAAGGTATCTTGTATTGGTTAGGTGCAATTGCCTGCATATTTCCAATAATTATTTTAGATCTTCCTCTGTTTTGGGCTTTTATTTTTCCTGTTATCATATGTTTCCTAAGCATGTTCTTGCCTGGAATATCAACAATTGTTGAAGCTGTATTCTGGGTGTTAGGTACAATATCTATTCTTTCTCATCCTTTTTCATTCTTAACAATTCTCTTCTTTGCCATAGGTATTTATTGGCTAATCTCTACTGTACCGTTTATGGTACTTTATTGGTACGATATTATAAAAACAAACAGTAATAAATAACTTATTTAGGAAAAGAGATATAATATGAGTTTTAAAGAAATGGCAATAGATGCCTCAAAGCAATATTATAATTACTTAAAAGAAAAGCAGAAATCATTAATTAAATATACAGTAACTGATATTTATCATGACAATATATATTTCTATTTGAAAATGAGTAACAGCATTAAGTCACTTGATAATCTTCTTGTAAAAATTAATTCTAATATATATTATGACGAACAGTTCAAGATAGTATCTTATGATGAACAAACAAAAATATTGCAAATTTCTGCTCATACAGAGTATATGAAAATTCTGCATAACGCTACTGCCAAAGAAGTTACAATCGTAGTTGACCTTACATTTCTTATAAAAAATATTCAAAAGTTTTATGAACAATACGGAAACAGTCTTTTCTTTCCACATAAAACAAATCATATTTCCATATATACCCATACAGCATATACACCGTCAGAAGAACAGAAAAATGTAATTACCGGTGCATTAAGCACCCCAATGTCATATATTTGGGGTGCACCTGGAACAGGAAAAACAAGATATGTATTATCAAATTTAATCATATCTTACATCAAGAACACTCCGAATTGCAAACTGTTAATAACAGCACCAACAAATAATGCAGTTGAACAAACATTATTTGGCTTGTTAAAAGTTTTAAAAGAAAATGATATTCCTACAGAAAAAGTATTGCGCTTAGGTACCGCTTCTAATGAATTTTATATTCGATATCCTGAATGTTGTGAAAATAAAAATATTGAAATAATGATAAAAAATGCAAAAATAGAATTAGAGAATATAGATAATAACATTTCTGATCTTCAAGAAGAATTAAACAACTACGATGACTGCTTAAAAGCAAAAGAATATATAAACAGTAAAGATGAAACTCTTGTTTTATTTGATGAACTAATTGAAAAAAGTAAAATCATAGACAATATATATACAAAAACATTAATTTTAGAAAATGAATACAATTCTCTTGAAAACGAATTGCAAAAACACATACAACAGAAATCATCATCAGAAAAACTTTTTTATAACGCAAAATCAGAATTGAAAAAGTATAATACAAGCATAAAAAGATTTTTTTACAAACGAAGAATAGAAGACCTTGAACTTAAAAAGCTAAGTTATGAAACTAATATAAAATCAGCCCAAGGAAAAATTGTAGAAATTAAAATGCAAAAGAACAGCATTGAAAAAGAATATGAAAATTTAGATAACCTGTTTGGAAACTTAAAATCAAATCAAATTAAATCATATGTGAAACGTATAAACCAAAATCTATCTTTATATAGACCAACACGTATGCGTAGATATATATTCAATGATGATACAACAAAAAGATATATAGATGAAAAAGAATTATTTATTGACCGCATAGAAGAAGTAAAAGAATGGCTCAACTCTCCGTCACAAATAAAATATAAAAATTTTGATTATGCCGATACTAAAGATAAACTAAGTAACTTACTTGAAAAAAGAACTCAACACCTGATAGCGATGTCTAAAATTACAAATCAATCAACAGTAGTCAGATTAAACGATTGTACAGTTGTAGCTGCTACTTTAGATACTTGTATAAAAAGGCTTTCACCTAAAGATTATAAACCTGAACACATTTTTCTTGATGAAGCAGGTTATTGCCCACTAATAAAAGCAACTGCACTGTTAGCTTATGAATCTCAAATCACATTCTTAGGCGATCATATGCAATTACCTCCGATATGTGAAATGAACGATAATGATTTTAAAAATCAATATTCGGCAGTTGTACTATATGCTCAGTCAGCTTTGCATATAGAAGAAATATTTGACAATCCGCAAGCAATAATAAATAATTATCTCAAAAAGAAAGAGCCGGCTTTCAATTATCTTGTTAAATATGAATTAAATCACACATTCAGATTTGGAAAAGAGCTTGCAAAAATTCTTGCCGAAACCGTATATTCAGAAAACTTCCAAGGAACAGACCAACACCAAACGCATATTTATTTTATTGACTGTCCAAAGTCAGAGCACAAAGAGCGTTTCAGCAAAGCAGAGTCAGAAGATATAGTACAATATATTCTTAATCATCCGGATGAAGATATTGGAATAATCACACCATATATAAAACAAAGAAACCTTATTCAAAAAAGACTGCAAAACTGCTATTCTCCTATACTCAAAAATAAAACAGTTTATACAATTCACGGCTCACAAGGCAGAGAGTGGGATACTGTTCTTATAAGTGTTGTAGATACAACCAATAAATGGTTTATGGACAGCAATAAATATTTAAAGGTAATAAACACTGCCGTAAGCCGTGCAAGAAAAAAATTAATCATTTTATGTGATTATAGTTATTGGAAAAATCAGAATAAACAATTAATCGGAAAAATTGTCACAATAGCTGAACAAATAAAGCAATAAACGCTCGCTAAAAGGAGTTGATACAATGGCAAACGCAAAAAAATTAAAATCAGGCAACTGGCGAGTACTTGAATATGATTATACAGACGAAAACAATAAAAGGCATTACAAGTCATTTACCGCCTCAACTAAAAAAGAGGCAGAATATATGGCAAAGGAATACAGTCATAACAAGCAAAGAGGTGCTAAAACATACAATGACCTCACCTTGCAGGAAGCATACCGCCGTTACATAGACAGCAAATCATCGGTTCTTGCCCCTTCAACAATAGACGGCTATGAAAAAAATTTGCGAAATGATTTTAAAATGCTAATGCCTATGAAGCTGCGTAATATAAATCAAGAGCATATTCAGCTTGCCGTCAACGAGATGTCAGCAACAAAATCGCCTAAATCAGTACGCAACTCCCACGGACTGTTGTCTGCGGTTCTGCGTGCATACAAGCCTCAGCTAATTCTTACTACCCGCCTACCGCAAAAAGTAGAGCCAACATACACAATTCCCACTACAGAAGAAATCAATACTCTGCTCGCCAACGCAAACGATTTCATAAGAGTGCCAATTCTGCTTGCAAGCTCCGGCAGTCTTCGCCGTTCCGAGGTGTGTGCCCTAACTCTCAACGATGTAAGCGACCTCGGAGTAACGGTAAATAAAGCAGCTGTCTATGACAAAAACAATAATGTCGTAATAAAGCCGCCAAAAACGAATGCAGGTAATCGCTTTGTTCCCTTGCCTCCTCACATCATAAAAGAGGTCAAAGAATGGAAATACTTTGGTTGCTCTCCGGCAAAACTATCTGACTCATTCAACAGACTTGTACAACAATGTAATGTGCCGCATATATCTTTTCACAAACTACGCCATTACTTTGCTTCCGAACTCCACGCCTGCGGCATCCCTGACAAGCACATAGCTCAAATTGGAGGTTGGAAATCTGTTGCAGTCCTGCAAAATATCTATCAGCACACTCTAAGAGATAAGCAGGAAGAAATGAATAAGAAAATCATAAACATTTTTCAGAATAATTTTACCGCTGATTCAAGCAATCTACAAAACCAAGCATAATTCTAAGTTAAGTATTTAAGGCAACAAGCTATCCAAAAGCCAAAAACTTAATCATTCTATAACAGTAATGCAACACGATTTACAGCCACTTTTTTCTATAAATTCGTGTTGCATTTCGTGTTGCATTTATACTCAAAACACCTATTTTTACCGCTAATTTCTGTTTTTTACAATTAAATATGCAAACTAAAAAAATCCAGCAAACAAGCCAATAATTTTTAAAATGGCTTATCTTCTGGATTTTTGTTTTGGTGGAGATGAGGGGAATCGAACCTATAATATCACAGCTAAACACTAAATATATTAATATCCGTGTTGCATTTTGTGTTGCATTTCAGTTATTTTTTATAATTCGTATCATCATCCACAGAATCTTTAAGCCTATGAACAATGTTCACGAGAAACTTTGGAATCGGCGTACCGAGCTCAGACAAATTCTCAAGGATTGAAATAAGCTCGTTTATAATCAGCCACACGGAAACAATTAAGCCGAAATAATAGCTTGAAAACTCAATGCCGGCTGTGGCAAGCCCTGCTCCGATAAGGTAATCAACTACACCGCCCACGCACACGAGAACGAGGTAGCCTACTTTTTTAAGTATTCCCTTAACACCAATACGGCTGTTGAGGGTTTTATTTATGTAAGCCTCTGCCATACCGGTGCCATAGTCAATTATCATAACGCAAATCAAAATTGCGAGCGGTACGAGCAAAACATTGAAATATGCCGCCAATGCACCGATAGCTACTGAAACAGTAGCCTGAATAATATTGTCTTTCATTTTATACCTCCAAAATTATGTCAATGTAATCTGCAAACCGTCAATCTTAGTGCCGAAAAGTCCTGCGTAACCGTCCTGCTCGCTGTTTTTTTCGGTGTTGTGCTGCCAATCCCAAAAGCCTGCACCCTGCTTACGCACTCTGTATGTAGCTTTATAGTCACCCACACCCGAGAACTCGACCTGAATGGCGTCAATGACCTTGCCTTTGATACCTGCATAGCCATTGACATTATCGTTAATGTCATAATCAGTTACCCAAGGCAACCAATCTCCGTTAAGCAAATGCACTCTGTACTTGATGTTGCCCTTGCTGACCTTTACTGCAACTGCCGAAATAGCTTGCTTTTTTCTTCCTGCGATATTTGAGAGTCCTTTGATTTCATCATACCATTTGTTATCTGCATAAACTCTGTATGTCAAGGTTGGCTTTTTAAGTTCTTTATTTTCCTCGGCTTTTTCGTCAAGTTTATTCCAAAACTGCTCCTTCCACAGCCTGTTCTTTGCCGATGAGCCGCACCAGTATGCAGGGCATAGCTTGCCGTTTGCGTCATAATGGCGGATAACTCTATCTTTTGTAATGTTATACTTTTTCATAAGTTCTTTTGTAAGTGCGATAACATTTTCAAGTGTCTTGCCTGTGCATTCTGTTGTTGAACCTGCAATCTCAATGCCGATTGAGCGACAATTAATATTCCAGTCACCTGCGTGCCACGCAATGTTTTTATCTGCAACAGATCGTACAACCGTTGTATCATCAACAAAATAATGTGCAGATGTTTCAACTACATTATTCTTAAAGTAATTACCGTTATTCTCTGCTGTGTCACCGTCGTTGCCGGTGTAATGAATAACAAGTGTATCAATGTCAGAATATTTTCTGTTATTCTCTGTAAAATTACCTTTGTTGCACCATATTTCTTTAAATTTATAAGACATATTTATACCTCCGTTATATAAGTTACAGTAGTAATAAGAGTTTCATCTTCCGCAAATGTTGAACCGCTTTTCACAAAATAAATCCAAGTACCGTCAACTCTCACATTGCAAAGTTCATTTTTAGATGTCATTACAATAATACTTGCATTTCTCATAGATGTATCTGCTTTATAAGGCAGCCCTGCCATTGATACATAGCTCTTTCCTGCGACAAATTTGCTCATTGTTACTGTTACTGTTACAATATTACCGCTTTTTGCGTAAATAATACTTCCCTCGTTACCTGTATGAGTGCTTGTTGCAGGTGTTAATGTTACGCTGCCTTTTACATTTGTTGAACTGTCAAGTTTCTTTTCAATTTCCTCGTTAATTGCATTAATACAATCGTAAATCATACCGCTCGTTACATAGTTAGGACTATTCTTCGCAGGTACAGTATCAAACGGCATTTTGATAAGTTTGTCATTTAATGCCTTATTCAGATATGTTTTATCGTAAGCATCGGTAATTCCGTAACCTGCCAAAGTCGTTGCCTTGTCCGCTTTTTGAACATCAAAATTTTTTACAGAAGCTATTATACCGGTCAAAGCATTTTCTTTTTTAAATCTATACATTTTAATTTTGTTGCTTTCATATGTCGAACCACAAAATATTCTGCCGTTATCAGCAACCACACTACAAGTTTTAGTATCCGTTTCTATTGTTTTTATGTATACCGGATTGCTCTTGTCAGAAATATCCCACACAGATATACCTTTATCATAGTTATCCATAATAATATAATCGTCACAAATAGCTATGCTCGCAGGGGCAGGTTCACCAGAAGTGCTTTCGGTTCTGTCTGCATTCGGCATTTTTGATAGCGATACGGTAATTTTATTAAGGTCGCTTATGTCAACAGTTGCAACACCTGTCATAGTTTCGCTCAATACTCGTCCCGGATAAGGAGCAACGGTGCAATAGATATACGGATACGAACAAGCTATACCCATAGTATGCAAACATTTGTCTTTTAGATTTCCGTTCCATAAATTTCTTAGATTACATTCATATATAAGTGTAGGAGTTTTTGGCACCGTAACATCATAAATTCTCACAAGGTCACGGTCATATCCTGCAATTGCAAGAAATATATTATCACCGTTGCTAAGAAAAGTCGGCTGTTGATATTCCTCATACCCTGTTCTGTCACTGTCATATGCCCCCGCTCTGCAATCATATTCATACAGTAATTCAGGAGTTAGAGGATTTGATGAAATATCATATAACAACCATCCACCCATTTGTTGAGTTACACAAAGAAGTGCATCGTTATATGTTGCAGTATAATGGCTCTTGCCAAAATACAGTGTTTTTTCTACTTTCTGTCCGCTCACCGTAACAGTCACGGTATAAGGCTTTTTTTCATAATTGATTGTTGAAATATTATTATTAGATAAATTAATAATATCAAGGTATCCGCCGTAAGCGGTACTTGCAGAAGTTTGCGCTCCCGATGCACTTTCACGATAAGCAGCATAAAGATGTCCGTTTCCAATTGAAATTCCACGAGGATAATAACCGCCGTGACCGCCAAGTGTTGATATATTTTGTGGTATTGCTTCATTTCTTATATCAATTTTGCTTATCGCAAATTTTGAATTACCGCTGTGGTATAAATAGTCATTATATACACACATAGCTCTTGCAGTCGTTTTAGTATCGGCAATCATAGATTCAGTCGGGCTTAAATTACATAAACGCTTAACCTCTGATTTATCCGCTTTGTTTTCAACCGAGTATTTCATCTTAAACACGGTTTCGTTTATTATTTGTAACAATTTTTTATACAAATCAGAATTTACAAAATCTTTAATAATTATCCCTTTGCAAATATTTACAACTGCAATGTTAGTAGCAACTGTCACGCTTTCATTGTTTTCGTTATTGTAAACGCCTGAAATTCCCAATTGTATTTTAATATTATTTCTAAGAACCTCCGCAGGTATTTTTACAGTCGCTGTCATATTGTTAATCTCGGTTGGCACACTGTAGGTATCGTCAACAGAATCTCCAAAAAAAGTAGCTGTAACGAGATCGCATTTACCCCAATCGTCATCACCTTTAAAATCAAGTTTTATTTCAGAGTATTTATTTTCCGCACTTGTAGGATTAAAACCGTCTTTTTTCTTTAAAGTATTTTTATATACCTCAAAAATAATTTTGTTCATGCTTTCACCTCTTTACTATAATTTTAAAATCTATATACCCCTAAAACAACCCCACCGCAAGGGTGAAAATTCTCCCTTGCGGTGGTAATTAATTTACTTTATTTTGTTTTGATATTTTTTCAAAGCCGTTTTCGCATTCTCCCAGCTTCCGTAAATTCTCGTCAATTGAGTAACAAGTTCTCTTGTGCGATGCCTGTCATTGCCTGTAGATGCCTCTATATATTCGCCCCACAGTTTATCTGTTCTGCTTGTGCTTCTCATAGCACTCTTTATCTCCTTTTTTGTTTTTCCTCCTTTTTCTATAAGATAATTTTCAATCATACTATAGTTTTCAGTATCTCCGTTTATCAAAGCGTCAAATAAATCAGAATAGCTGTACATAACAAGTTCATTTTCCTCACTTGTATCATCAAATACAGATGTACTTCCCGTTTCATCATCAGACTTTGATTCATTAATCTTATTGATTACAAATTCAGCACCTTTTTCGTTAAACCCATTGTCAATAAGCTCCTGTTTTCGGTCCTCGTTATCTTCAATTTCAGAAACAAGTTTTGCCTCTGCACTGATAAAGCGGTCAATGGCTTTTTGCACATCTTTACTGTCAAAGCCATAATCAATAACCTTTTGCCTGTATTTTTCGTAGTCAGCAAGATTACCGTTAGCCTTAGCAACACCCGCCTCTTCAATATCATCGTCAGCCGAAAGCGCAGTAACAATTTTGCTTTTTATGTAATCAGTAGCCTCACTTTCTGTTTTACCCTTATCCATAAGGATTTCTTTCCACATACTCTCGTAATATTCTGCTCTTGAGCTGTTGCCGTCCTTTTTATCTTCAACTATGTAATAGTGCAAGTAATCAGTAACCACATTACCCTTGCTGTCCGTAATAATTCTTCCGCTGCCTTTAGCCACATCATTGTAATAAGCATATATTGATGAGCCAAACCTTGCAAAATTAGTACCCGGATAACCCAGACAATCAATCAATGTTTTAAGTGCGTCCAATGCTTTTCCGCTTATCAAATCCTTGACCATATCATTAATAGAATCAACACTCATAGCCTGCAAGCCGTAATAAGTCTTACCTATGTCAATAGCACTGCTTACCGCACTATACAAATAATCACCCATAGCAAAGCTGCCAAATATTCCGTTGAGCACCTCATCAAGATAGTTAAGTGCGATTTTTTGTCCGGATATATTACCCTCATCGTCAAACAAATCATCCCAATGGTGATACAAAATTACTGAAGATAATACTGAAAGTGCGCCTAAGAGCAAATTAGCACTAATGGCACCGGAACAGCACGAAACAAATTTTAACACTGCGGCTTTTTTAGCAGCTTTGCTTTCTGCCGTACTGTTAATCTTATCATCAGCCATTCTTGCTTTCATCTCAAAGAATGAATCAAATATTGTATTACCGATTGCCATATTTTGAGAGCGGAAGGCATTAAGCGACAGTCGCCTTAAATTCTTGTTCCTCATGTACTGTGGCTTTGATGTAACCATGTTGTTCGGCTGGGTTTCGTCAATACACTTCTCGAACTGCCTTGCAACCTCTCTGTAAAAAGCGTCAGTCCCCTTTTTAAGGTCAGTGGTCTGCTCAACATGCAGCTCTGCCGCATACAGTAAACTTGAAACCACTCTGTTATCCATTTTGCTGACAATATCAAGAAATCCCATACCTTTGCTTGTCAAACTCATTTCTTTGCTAAGTTCGCCGATTACAGTACCGTTGCCCTCTTTTCTGTACCATAAATACGAAGTGTACTTATTATATAAATCAAAGTCAACCTTGTTTCTAAATAAATTCAATGCAGCAAGCGAAACATTCTTAGCGCCAAAGTATCTGTTAGCAAGAGGAAATGCAGAAACCTGCTTTATCATAGAGCCAAAGTTAAAGGCAATCTTCATACCCATATAGTTGCTTTGAATTGTATCAAGAAAAGTATTATCTATGGTGTCTGCTCTCTGCTGTAAATCTCCGATGAGTTTGTCAATGTAATGTTCTGCAGATACGCCGTATCTTTCCTTTATGGTTGATTGCAAAGTAGCTGAACCGTCAGAGTAGTTATATACTTTTTTAAAATTTTCAATCGGTATCAGCAAACCGCAGTATTCGCTTACCGATTTTACTTGTTTTACAAAATTTCTCAAAGCGTCGTCAATCACAATAGGAGTATCCGACCATTGACGCTGTTTTGTAAATCCACGACTTTTAAGTCTTGTATCGTGAAACTCGGTTTTAAGATTTTTTTCGTACTTTCCTGCATTAGGGTCAACCTTTAAAGGATAATAATCTTTTACTGTGGCAATCTTCATTCCGTACTTTGCCATACTTACTTCATTAATCTCCTGCTTAAGTGTTTGATTATACACTTCACTTATTGCGGTAGCAAGCTCCATTAATACCTTGTCATTCTGTACATACTTTTCAATTCTCTTAAGACTTTCAACATTAAATCTTACCTTATGTGAATTTTCATTAGCTGTTCGCTTTAATTTTTTATTGCTAAGTTCAAGGTTTGGCAGTACGGTATAGTGTCTTGCTTCATTTGCATAAGTTTCCTCTGTGCCTCCAAGTAAATGAATATGGCCGCTTTTCTGTCTGTCGGTAAGGTAAATAGCAAGCAGCACACCCTTAGTAATCGGCACACGCCTACCGGTTTCTACATCCCTAAAATCAAACTCTTTCACATCCTCATTCTGAATTTTTTTAACTTCATCAGAATATTTGATTGTTACCTCTTTAATTCTGCTTATTGCCTCGTGCTGTAAAGCAATAGCGTGATTTTCTCCTTTATGCAAGTCGCTGAACATCTTATATATAATACTGTCATCGTTATAATTACTAAGCATTCGTCCGTATCTCACAGGGTCAAGATGAGTAGCAACAAAACTTTTACCGAGTTGCTTTGCCGGAGCTGCTAAAACATTCTTCATTTTTGAATAATCAACTCTTGCTTTATTATTTTTTACCTCTTGCATAGCCTCATTGGCAAGCTCCTTAAAGTTCTGTTTTCTGCCGTCAACAATAATCTGCACTGCATCCCTAAGAGATTCGTCAAGCATTTTCATTGTATCATATATGGCACTTAATTCATGTGAAGTTAAAGTATATATGTTTTGACCTTCCAACATTTCAGCAAGATTTTCGAGTTGTTTATTTACCGGTTCTTTATAACTTATACTTTCAATATCAATAAAAGTATTTTGAGGTTTTTCTTTTTCTTTTTTCTCCAAATCTGTAGAAGGAGTCGGTTCCGGTTTCATATTATTATATTCTTTGGCAAGTTCAGCAACGCTCTCACCGACTTCTTTAATTCTGTTCCATTCACCGAAGTATCCGGGTGTAGCGTTCTTAGCGTCTTTAACGGTAAAACAACTAAGCACATCAATAATAGGTCCTTTTAAATTATCCGGTATATATTCATTATTTTTAGCCTTGCCGTCAAGCCTTTTCGTTAGTCTGTCACACATTCTTCCGAGTTTATGCAAATATTCAGTCTTATTTCTTCCCTCGTTATACTCCTCTCTTATTGTCTTATAGTGGCTTGCAATAATCGCCTTTTGTGCTTCAATAATTTTATTACGATATACATTTTTGTTTTTTTCTACTCTAACCTTACTTTTTTCTTTATTAAGTCGAGAAAACAATTCTCTTGAATGTTCAACTCGTTTGCGATGCTCCTCTTTTTTCTCTTGACTTAATTTAGCATTTCTCTTCCACAGTTTTATATTTCTTTCCTTTGCCTCCTTAAGCTCTTGCCTATATTGCTTATTTTTAGCTTCCGCAATTTCAGTAGCTATATTAATTGCCTCTTTCTGCGAAGTTTCAATTTCTTTAATCAACTTT
>OQVN01000067.1_pt1 | contig 38709 bp, 54 predicted proteins | sample 1691621 | NCBI WGS metagenome assembly OQVN01 (sample SAMN03418278, study PRJEB22391) | human gut metagenome | biome: human-gut; feature: organic feature; material: feces | host: Homo sapiens | place: Tanzania | collected 2013-01 | reverse complement strand
ATGTGGGCAGCCGCTCTACTTTGAACACTGCCCTGCCGTCCTGTATGTTGGCGCACAACGGGTCAAACATGATGTTCTTGTTGGAAACGTACCGTATGTATGCGCCGCCGAAACCGTAATTCATGTTAGGATCCCAGCCTACTTCCTGAATCATGTATCCACCGACAAGAAGGTCATGTATCAGGTCGTTGTACTCGTAAACATAATCACAGGCTTCGTGGTTCTGCGCTACTACCCGCGTAAGTATCTTGCCTATAATCTCATCGTTTGAGCTTTCAGGCGTTACTACCGCTTCGGGGTATTCGTCCATTAGGTCAGACTGTATATTCTCTACTGTCGAGAATATAATCGGCATGACGGGCTGTGGCTCGTTGCCGTCGGCTCCCGTGTCGCTCCAATGGTCGCCGTGATATATCTTCTCGTTCGCTGTCAGCCTGTCCCATTCGTCACGGTACGCTGTCTTGTATTCGTCATACAAACTCTGTATCGCCGTAATAAGGTCGCCTGAACTGTCGCCCGGTGAAGGTGTCGTGCTTAACCCCTCGTAAATCGTCGTCATGGTATCTTTATCTGCCATGTTCCCTCCAATGTGAAAAGCCTATGACAATTAATCACAGGCTTTACCTTTTAGCTTTGTATATTATTATTTAACTGGGTTTTACCAGATTTTTGACAGACAGGAAGGAGTGGATATATCTCCCCCCTCTCCGATATATATGTGTGTGTGGTGTGTGGTGGGGTACCCGACATCGGGGGGAGTGCTCCCGGTTTTTGGTTGCCATTTTGGATTTTGCCGCGCAAAAAAATGAAACGCTCCCCCTCCGTATATGCCCATCGGCTTGGCATCACGGCCCCGGATCGGCTGGACTGGGTGCAAATGTGGGTGCAACAATCCGGACTAATACCGATTTGACCAGGCAGTCAGGCACGTTTTAGGCATGAGGCTGTGGGGCTACCTACCCCACGCCTCTATGTCCGAGGTGTCCACGCCCTCCCATTTGACTGTCAGCTCCGCCTTGCTCTCTGTCTCAACCTTGGTAGAGTAGCCAAACTTAGCCAATCTGGCGAGAGTTATGCGGCTGTCGGTATCGCCATTGCTGGCGGCGTTGAGGGTCTCCAGCTCGATGCGGTCTCTGGCCCGCGCGAGGACGTCTGAGTATTTCTCTGTATATCCTTGGCCACACCCCATATCAGTATCTATGTTGTTGCTATCTATAGGCTCGTCATACTTACCATCGAGGTACTCATACAGACTGGCCTTGCCTATGCCGAGATATACAGCCAAACCAACCATGGAGGGTAACACCTGGCGTATCCTGACATCACCACTTTTGAGGTGCAGGGTCTCCCTGGTCTCGTCGCACTGATCGAAATATGCATCTATCCTCTGGGCAAGCTCTTTTGGGCTGTCCTGTATACATCTCCGTCTACCCATTGTCTCACCTCCTCACTGGTTGCTGGGCATAAAAAATAGCCGCAGGTCTTACCCTTACGGCTTTTCACGGTAGCTATTATACCACAGATTTTAATGTGTGAGTTGCGCGAATCGGGAAATATCGGATTATTTCCCGGAGTTTGCGTCTATGTCCTGCCGGATCAAATCCACAATATACCTGTTGACGGGTTTGCCCAGCTCCGCGGCGCGCCTTTCGATCGTGGCGGCATAGTCCTTTTTAACACACAGGGATATGCGCTTTATGTTCTTCTCGTCCCATCGCCTATTACTATTTTTTTTTGCCTCGCTCACAGTCATTTTGTCCAACTCCTGCCTTGCTTTTTTGCTATTGTAGCATACTCACCGCAACAGTGCAACGGAAAAATTTATCCGAAACCTATTGACAGCACCGCAACAGTGATGTATCATAAGCACAACAAACAGCACCGCAACAGTGCCGGAAGGAGATTATAACATGGCAAGCTACAGAATCGAGAAGAACGCACAATATAACAGCAATGAAATCTATTTTGAAAGCAAACCCGCCGCCGAGGTTTTAACCGCTCTGCGCGGTCTGAAAATGCGCTGGAACCACAAAAAGGGTTGCTGGTACGGATTCGCCACTCAAAATGACATATTAGCGGCCATCGGGGAGCATGATAACGAGCTGGGCGGCACGATCTCCGAGGGATATTTAGGGGCTACCCGCTGGGACGGCAACAAGTCCGACAAATACCTGCACGGGGCCGAGCTGTCAAAGGCGATCCGGGAGGAGCTGAAGGCCCAGGGCGTTAAGGGCGTTTCCGTAAGCTGCAAAACGTTCTCCGGTGGGCAAGAAGTGAGAATTAAGGTCACGGCCGCGGCCGCTGACTTCGTCGGTCGTGATGAATATATTAATAATTATAGCTGTAATGATATAGGTTACTGGCTTTATACCGAGGACGGCGAACAGATACACCGTGACAAATGGTTCGCATTAGACGCAGACGAGCAGCAGCGCACGCTCCGCAGCCATGCCGCCCGCGAGTATGATTACAGCATCGGCCACGATATAGATATTAACCATTATCATATCGACAGTTACAAGGAGTACACTATAGAATTTAAAGCAAAGCTGCACAAGATAAACGCCGTTCTTGATACTTATCATCACGATGATAGTAATGGAATGGTCGATTATTTCGACACAAACTTTTACAGGGATATAACGGTTGTGGCGGCGTAAAGCCGCCCCCGCCGTATGATTTTAAGGAGGTACAATATGCGTTATCAGGTTATTACATGGACGTGGGACGAGGGGCACAACGAGCGGCGGGAGCTGCTGGCCGAAAGGTTGGGGATACTGATATAATAGCAATGGGCCGTCGATACGGCCCCTTATTGTGCGCAACTTTTTTGCAACTTTGCAATGCGGCCGGGTGCATATACAGCGTTGTTATACGGCCTCAAAATCGGCTAAATGCCTACGCCGGACGGCATGGAGAGGTTGCCAGATACCCCGCTACATGGGTTCAAATCCCGCCATTCGCACCACGAAAAACGCCTGAATCACTGATGATTCGGGCGTTTGCTTTTTCCGTTGCAACTCGTTTTGCAACTTTTTTGTTTTCTGGGGTTTTGTATTGCTAACCGTGGTTTACACAAATCATATTGCAAAAGCTGCTTAAATTAAATCCTTCAGCACTCCTTCTGCAAGCTGGGCGGCTTTCTCGGTTACACCGTCAACCTCGTGGCCGTAGGTGCCGAAGGTATCCATTTTCTCGGTATGGCCTACCATACGTTTTAGGGCGGTCTCAGGGATTACGTCCTGCATCAGACTGACGTATGTATGCCGCAGCTCGTGCAGCGTGGGTTTTATACCGTGCTGTCTGCGGTATGTGTCCCACGAGTTATACACATTATTGGGGCTGGACATATGACCGTCGCCGTCCGGGAACAGCCACGGCGAAACAATACCGGCGGCACGAAGTAAAGCCGCTTGGTCGTTCAGAACCTTTGTGATGGTGGGCGTGATATAGACAGTACGTTTTGCCATGTCTGTTTTGCCGCGTGTTATCTCGTCGAATCCGTTGATTGACCGCCGTATGTGCAGCCGGTCGCCATCTCTGTCGTCACGCTGGAGACCACACGCTTCGCCGCGACGCAAACCGGTAACCAGCAGCAGCCGCCAGAGGTTGATATACCAGCAAAAAACCTTGCGTCCGCGATTTACTATCGTATCTTCGGCGAATAACACCTTGATACCGTCAGGCTGCAATATGGTGCGCTCTCCAACCGGCGCATCTGGGTCTATGGTAAGGTGCTTGATTGGCCTTATCTGGTAGCCCGCATCGTCGCAGTAGGTAGCAAACCCTGTTATTGCGCCCCGTATATCCTCAAGTGTTTTTTTGGACAACGGCTTGCCACGGAACTTCTTTTTTGCGGCCCTATCCATTATGTCCTTCCAATCGTTCTGCACGAGAGCAGAGACCTTTTTGTGCTCAATGTATGGCAGTATGTGGATACGGCCCATGCTTTCCAGTTTGGTGGGCCATGCGCTGGACTTGCCCTCTTTGCGCTTGCTTTCCACAAACTCGGCATAGGCGGCGGCAACTCTCGGGTCTTTGCCGGTCAGTCCCTTTTCCAGCCACTCGTCCGCCTTGCGTTCGGCTTCCAGCTTGCCCTTCCTGCCCGGCTTGCATGACGTAAACTGTTTTTGGGTGCCGTCCCTCTGCACCTTTATTATCCACTGCCCGGCCTTGCCCCGGTTCGGATAGAATATTGCCTCGTTTTCTCTCAATTTCCTTGCCATTTCCAAAATCCTCCTTTAACTCTATGGTCATTTATGTTAAAATAGAGGATGCAAAAAGTAGCCCCTGACAGGACTTATTTTGCACCCGGAGCCGTTGGTGTTCCCGCACCGCGGCTCCTTTATTTATTCATGGGTATATACTATTTCGTCGAGCTCATCGGCTATCTCATCGTATCCATAGTAATCTTCATTGCGTATGCTATCGGAAAGGCATTGCAGATCATATATCAAATCGTCATATCGGTTCGAAACGTCGGTGTTATCATGATAAAGAGACTCATAATCGTCTTGTAATTGATTATAGTCATCGCGCGTCACCGCTGGTTGCGTTTCGTTACTCAGCCCCCAAGTTAAGAAGGCTAAGAAAACCCATAAGCTTACGGCCCAAATTATACGATAGCGCTTACTTTTAACACAAGTAAATTTTGTTACTATTGCCGCGATAATGTATAGTATAAACGTAGCGAAGACAATCCCGGCAACCTCTAACAGGGCATTCGGAAAACTCATCGGACCATCAAAAGACCTAAACAACAAAACCTTGAAGGCCACATACGCAAAACCCATTACTACCACAATATAGTCAGAATACTCGAACAGTCCGTCTAACTTCTTGGTACAATCCGGGCATAGCCCCTCGTATACAAGACGATCCTCCGTCCCGCAGTGTGCACACTTACTCATTGTTCCCCTCCCTATATCATTGCCACCGCATTACTCGCGGTCTGTATCCATCCAATGCTAAGATGCGTCATATCATATACCAGCATTACTATGACCGCCGCCATAACAATAAAAGTAAATACCGCTATTATCATTATCGTGCGTTCCAGCTTCTTTATCTTCCGTTCCCTGTACTCTAACCCTCTCTCATATAACTGCGTCAATCCTTCCGTCTCTCCTGCGCCGTCCTCGTCCAGATCGTTCAGGCTCCCGCCCATGGCCTTTACTATCTTGCAGACCGTATCGAACCCCGGATTTTCTGTCAAGCCCTGAAGCACACGGTTTACCGTGGCAACGGGTACACCGCTTTTGTCCGCTATCTGCTGCGCCGTCATATTGCCCTTCATGGCGCGTAAACTCTCGTACAACATCAATGGGTATCACCTTCTTCATTTATGTGCGGCGAAAAAACAAGAATGTTAGCGAATGCTATTTTATGAGTATTGATTAGAGCGGCAGAAATGCTATGCTTTATTCAGGACGGTTCACAAGATGCTTCTCCACCGTCTTAGGCGGAGGTGAGCGGCTCCCGCTCCCTCTGCCGGTTAAAGGCGAATCCGAGGCACGATTTGTGCAACATCGTTGAGCGCAGTCCCTCTTATGGTACTCTCATACAAATTCCCCCTTTCTTTTTGAATCTAACGTGTTATCATCAAAACAGAACAAGTGTTTGGAGGTAAGAACAAATGGAAATCACCCGCGATACGTTATCTGGAATGTCTTTAGAACAATTACGTCTTATTGCTGACTTTGTAGAAGCAGCTTTAGATAGTCAAGAAGCCGAGTTTTGTTCTCAGGAGATAATTGTTTGATACCATTCAGAATGTAATCAACCAAGGCATCTTTCTCGGCCTTTTCGCTGTCTTCGTGTTCGTCATAATACTCTCCTGTTATAAGTACTGAAGGCTTTAACTGCAAAACACGAGCAAGGTTAAAAATACGATCCCTGCGCATATTCTCAATCTCCCCGGCTTCCCATCGTGAAACCGTGGCCTCCGAGACACCAACGGCGCGTGCAACTTCTACTTGCGTAAGCCCTAAATCGATTCTCCTATTTTTTATAATATTTGCAATATCCATGACAGTCCCCCTTGTTCAAAACAATAATATCATGCACTTTACTTTTATGCAAGGCTGAAAAGAAAAAATAACATATAAAATTGCGTAAACGTATTGACAGGACAAAACGAAAGGGGTAGAATTAACTTACGAAAACGCAAGAAGGGAGGGAACCCGATGTTCAACAAAAGATTGTTTAGAGCAAAGGTCATTGAAAAGGGATTCACCCTGACGCAAATAGCGGCTAAAATTGGGATTTCGGAAGCTACGCTGTCGCGAAAAGTGACCGGCATAAGCGATTTCACACGGAAGGAAATATATGCCATTGTTCGCATTTTGGCGCTTGAGCGCGACGATGTGGATAGAATTTTTTTTGCTGATGAATCTGCGTAAACGCAAGTCGAGGCCCCGAGAAAACACCCAAAGGAGGACAGTATGAAGTACTTTTACCAAGGCCAGATCGTTGGCATCGTGGTAGTTATGATTATCCTCTTCCTGCTATTTGGGAAGCCGTATTAAGCCAAGCAGCCACGGGATGGAGGCGATGACAGCACCAGAGATAAACCCGTAAGCCCGCTCTTTCCAACGATCAGCCCGCTCAAGGCGCTGGTACTCTTTGTAACAGAAACCCTTCTGCGTGAGATGAGCGCCATAGATACAGCCGTTTATCTCGTCGAGGGTAACGTAACCACCGGCAGTAAGGCCGCATAGAATGCGTTCCATTTCATCATCAGAAATGTCAAGCGGCTTGTCCTTCTGAAGGAAATAACGCTCGTATTGCGATTCGTTCGCGATTATGCTGTCAAGAACCATTTTGCTTTGTTTATCTAACATTTGTTATCACCCCCACAAGGGAATTATACCACAGCTTTCCGGCGGGCGGAATGCCTGCATTGTTACCTCCTTTCTTGTTTGTTAGGCAGGCAAAGGCCGGGAAACTGGCCCGCCTGCCGGAGGGCTGTGGCAATGGGAAATATCATCGCAGGAGGATGAGACAATGCAAAAAATATACATATCACAAACCGATGCGCCCAGGCAAAAACCCTACGGCAAGCTGCGGGGCCTCCTGAAAGAATACGACTACACACAGGCCGACATAGCCCGGAAACTGGGCTGCTCACGCTATTATCTTGGCGACCTGATGAACGACAATAGGCCATGGCCGCTACCTTATTGTTACGCCATTCTCGACATGTTCCGCATCGACCATTCCGAACTTACAACCTATTTCCCCGCCGGAGGGTATGCAGCATGACGGCAATCATACCACAGGATCGAGAATTGAAACTGCCCGCTGCAATGGAAGGAGCCAGTACATTTGAGGTGTATGTGTTTATGCACCGGGACAACCGCACGATAGGACAGATAAAGCAAGTTTGGAAGGGCAAGACCACAGAGGATATCCGGCTGGCGATGGACAAGGCTCTGCGGTTGGGTTGGCCGTATATACCAGCCGACCAACTTCCGCGCTTGCCAGATGACGGCCTATCGTATGACGGTGGAGGATTGGGGCCCGAAAGCAAAGACAAAATCAATCACGGTGTAGAGCACAAGCCGTCAAAACCAGAGCCGCCAATTGCAGTGCAGCGACGTGTCTATGATATGGCCGTGGCGGGCTATACAAACAAGCAGATAAGGGCGGCAACCAGGTTGAGCGAAGAGAGTGTGCGCAAGTACTCCGATGGGCAACTAAAACGGGGGAGGAGATGGCACAACAATGAAACTAATGTTTAGCTGGGGAGTATTCTTCACATTCTGCGTGCCGTTCCTGATGCTGGGCTACGTGGCCGGGCTGGAGCGCGGACAGCAGAAAAAGCATAGACGTTGACCTGCTGGGGGAGGGATAACATGAAAGTTTTGGTAGCCTGCGAAGAATCGCAGGAAGTGTGCAAGGCGTTCCGCGCATTAGGCCATGAGGCTTACAGTTGTGATATTCTTGAGTGCTCCGGCGGTCATCCCGAATGGCACATACAAGCCGATATACTGCCGTTGCTGAACGGTAACTGCACTTTTACAACGATGGACGGTGTGGAGCATATGATAGACGGCAAGTGGGATATGATTATAGCTTTTGTACCTTGCACGAAAACAAGCAATGCAGGAGCAAGACATCTATACAAAAGCGGCAAGCTTAATATCCCACGGTACTATGAGGGCCTGTGTGGTAAGGCGTTGTTCCTTGCTGTATGGGCAGCTGATTGCGAAAAGGTAGTCATAGAGAATCCTAAGCCAAGCAAGATATTCGACTACCCCGAACCAACACAGGCAATTCAGCCGTTTCAGTTTGGACATCCATTCACGAAGCTGACGCTGTTATGGGAAAGAGGGGTTGTGCCGCTTGTTCCAACATACATAGTCCCCCCTGAGAGAACTTGGTGCCCATCTGGCTCATACAGCGGTAAACACGACGAAAAGCACCTTGGCATGTTTACAACGGACAGAGCAAGGAATAGAAGCAAGACCTTTCCCGGCATAGCCAAAGCTATGGCGGAACAATGGGGGATATATTGACATGTACATAGAGTACGACAAGTATGACGAGAGCTACGCCTATTGCCCGGCCTGCAAGAAAACATTTCCCCGGTCTGCGATAAAACAGATAGTTTATCCAGCGACAAGGGACGATCCCGAAGAGCGCGTTTGCGTTTGCCCCTCCTGCGACAGTGAAGATGGTGACTTCGAAGATGCCTATCAGTGTACATTTTGCGGTGAGTGGCGCGGCTGGGAGCAGATGAGCGACAAAGACGATATGTGCCGGGAGTGCTATGACAAGGCTTTACGGCAGCTCAGGCGTTACGCCGAGCGACAGGCGACAGGGGACTGCACCGCAGTGCTCAATCACCTCTTAGCGGAAATATAGTTTTAATCATATCAATACGTTTCTAAGCCGCCTTACACGGCGCAGAGGATAACTAACCAATGATAACACACAAGCCCCGCAGAGGGGCAGAGAGGAGGCCAAACAGGAGTGGCACAGATACTAAAGTTTTTTGATGCCGAACATGAGTATGTCGTGGGCGACAAAAAGATTCCGGCGGTCAGCGAGATACTGCGGTTCCTGTCGCGGGAGATGTACTCCAGCATATCGCAGTATACACTGGACAATGCCGCCGACAGAGGCAAGCGGGTACACAAGGCTTGCGAGGTGCTGGACAAGTACGGAGAAGCAGAGATAGACAAGGACATTGAGCCATACGTAAAGGCTTATATCCAGTTTCGCAAGGACATAGCCCCGGAGTGGACACGGATTGAATACGCCTGCTATGTGGACAATGATACACTGACCGCAGCAGGAACGCTGGACAGGTATGGCAAGGTTAAAGGTGGACAGGCCATTGTAGACCTTAAAACTACCGCCACGGTACACAAGCCCTATGTGGGCGCACAGCTTAACGGCTACAAGCTTATTGCCGAGGCCAACGGATTAAAGGTGAACGCTCTGTACTGTCTGCATCTGCGCAAAGACGGCACGTATAAGCTGATTGAGATGCCTATAGATGACACAATTTTCCGGGCGTGTTACGCAATTCACAAGATTTTTGAGAAGAAAGAGAGGAAGAAAAAGTAATGGAAGAAGTAAAGCAGGCAGCTAATGAAGAACAGGCAATAGCTTCGATCGAACAGACAGCTATTCAGCCCACGGCACTAACGGACCCCAAACAGCTTAACACGCTGGTCAAGCTGGCAAGCATGATGTCCCGGAGCAAGCTTGTTCCCGATTCATACCGCAATGACCCCGATTCTTGTTTTGTCGCCTGTGAGATGGCTAACCGCATGGGCGTATCCCCCATGGCCGTTATGCAGTCGCTATATATTGTTCAGGGCCGTCCAGCATGGAGCGGACAGGCTTGTATCAGCCTCATAAACGGCACCGGACTTTTCGGCCCTCTGAATTTTGTATTTGTCGGCGAGAAGGGAACGCCTTCCTATGGCTGTTACGTTCAGGCCACACGCAAGAGCGACGGCGCGATAATCACTGGTACAGTAGTAGATTATGCCATGGCAGAGGCCGAGGGCTGGACAAGCAAGAAGGGCAGTAAGTGGCTGACAATGGGCGACCAAATGCTCCAATACCGCGCTGCCGCATTCTTTGCCCGTGTCTATTGTCCCCATGCACTAATGGGCCTACAGACCGTCGAAGAAGTCAAGGACATTAAGGGCGACGAGTCCGAGAAGGTAACAATTAAGCTCAGCTAAGGAAAGGTATACACACGATGGTAATTAAAGATGGTTTAAAAAGGTTGTATGTTGGCAAGCTGGTGCGCAACCCGGAGTTTTCAACCTTCGGACAAAAAGGCTACCCGAAGATGCGCACAGCGATAGCCTACGACAAGGAGGGCGTAATCAATGTCAACGCGCTGTTTGCCGCAGTGGACGCATGGCGCGGGTTGCAAAAGGGCGATTACGTCATAGTGTCGGGTACGCTTAGTAACTATGAGGGCAAGGACGGAAACAAGAGATGGTTCCTTGAGGCGGATTTTGTGACAGCCGACCTTTCTACAATCTATCGCAGATTTGCGGAACAGCAGCCCCCCACGGACATTTCAGGATTCAAGGAGATAACGGACGACGATTTGCCGTTTGATTGATGGAGGTAGAGCATGAGCGTTCTTAGTTTGATAGCAACTAAAAACTATATTGCCGTAAACAAGCGACTGGCAGTCGTTGTAGGGCTTCATGAGGCGATAATGCTCGGGGAACTTGCCAGTGAATATGAGTACTGGAAAGAGCGCGACGAAGTTAGTGAAGATGGATTTTTCTTTTCCACCATTGAGAACGTCCAATGCAACACCACCTTATCAGAAAAACAGCAGCGCAATGCGTTGAAGAACCTATCCATGCTGGGTTTCGTTGAAACGAGAGTTAAGGGCATTCCAGCGAAGCGGTTTATACGGCTCGATGAGAATAACCTGACCACTTTTCTGGCGAACAAGTTCCGCCAAAATGGCGGAACAGGCACGGCAGAAATGGCGGAACTGGATACGCCAAAATGGCGGGGTAATAAAAATAAAGCTAATAAAAATAACAATAAAAAAGAGAGAGGAGACAAGCCCCTCATACCACCCACATTTGAGGAAATCTCAGAGTATATCCGGAGCCGTGGCAGCAAGATCGATGCAAAGCGGTTTTATGACTTCTTCAATACCCCTGATGATAAAGGTAGGACATGGATTGACAGTAACGGCAAGCCTGTCCGCAATTGGAAACAAAAGGTAATTACATGGGAAGGGCGGCAGGCTGCCGACACAACAAAAAAGGCAGTCCAACCCCCGCCGCCGGAAGAACAGAGGGACTACCACCAAAAGATGGCGGAGCAAACACGGGAAGCTATCAAAACACTGAAGCAGGCAGAGGAAATGGAGGATAAACGGCGTGAAGTCTTGCGTGAGTACTTCGACAGAACTGGAAAGAGCGTTGTTAGGCTCGATGCTGATAAGCCGTGAAGCCTTTGAAAAGGGCTGCGGTTGCCTGCGTGTTGAGGATTTCGGGGAAATAGAAAATCAAATCATTTTCAGCACTATGCAAAAGATGTTCCACGACGGTACGCCGTGCGATAACATTACGCTGATGGATGCGCTGGGGACTGATTTACAAACGGCAGGTGGGATAACCTATATCACCAAACTGTCCCTTGCCGTCCCCTCTGGTGCTAATGCCGCATATTACATCAATGGCGTTATGGCTGCTTCTGGCCAACGGCATCTTGTGGCCGGATTGCAGCGGGTACTTGACGACATTAAAACCGGTGCGGATTCTGACTATATCTCCGATGCCCAAAGCGTCATTGACGGAGTAAAGGCTATAGGCAGCGGCACAGTAGCCCCGGTAGGAGATAAGTTCCTTTCGGCGGTGTTGAGCATAGGCGCTAAGGACAGCGGCCTCAAGACGGGATTCCTGGCGCTGGATACTAAACTGAGGGGACTGAAGCCGGGACATATGACTGTAATCGGAGCCCGCCCCTCTATGGGCAAGACCTCATTCGGAATGAATATAGCCGTAAATGTGGCCATGCAAGATAGGGTGGTGGCGGCGTTCTCCCTTGAAATGAACGAAGAGGATATCATCAGAAGAGCGGTTATAAGCACTGCATTGTACAGCGACATTGACGCACAGTCAAATGACCCGAAGCAGGTAACTTTAGCGGCTGAAACTGCGGACACGTTAAGCAAGACCAAGCTGTATGTCATAGACGATGCGCTGACCGTGGACAGAATGAAGGCTCGTTGCTATGCCATACGACAGCAAGAAAAAGCCCTTGATCTGGTGGTTATAGACTATCTGGGCTTAATACAGGGCCGGGGGAAAACCCGTGATAGAGTAACGGAAGTATCGGAGATCAGCCGGAGCGTGAAGCTGATGGCAAGGGAACTGAATGTGCCTGTACTGATACTGAGCCAGCTTTCCCGCAACCCCGAGCAGCGCAGCGATCACCGGCCCATGCTGTCGGACCTTCGCGAATCAGGAGCCATAGAACAGGACGCGGATGAGGTGCTTTTTCTCTACCGCCCGGCGGTTTATGACACCAGCAAGGACGAGAAGGAAGCAACCGTGATTATAGCCAAGAACCGCAACGGGCGGACTGGCGAATGCAACCTCTTGTGGGACGGCGAACACTTCAGGTTTTACGAACACGAGATAGATTTCGATGCGATAGGAGAGGACGAACAAATATGTATGTAGAGATAAAAGATGTGGATAACGTGCTGAACCTTTATGACGTGGACGACGAGGTAATATCCGCAGTACACGACATACCCCCGGCTCACGTTATACGGCCTCAAACAAGCCGTTGGATATTAGACAAGCGGTATCAGGGCCGGAACAAGGTGCAGGTATTCTGCGCCGTGTGCGGACATTATGAAAAACGCAGCCGGAACGCCTACTATAATCACGGGAAAAGGACGGGCATGAAGCATTGCCCCGGCTGTGCGGCGGAAATGGAGGGGGAGAAGTGATTTACATCGGAATAGACCCCGGAAAGAAGGGGGCGCTTGCGGCAATAGATGAGGGCGGGGAATACGTCAAAACGTGGGATAGCCTGCTGTTCCTCGAGTATTGCAGGAACATATATCGCACAGGGAAGAAAGCCGTTGCTTGCGTTGAAAAGGTGGGGGCCATGCCAGGACAGGGCGTGACGTCGATGTTTTCATTCGGCAAGAGCGCCGGTTTCATCGAGGGCGTTTTGCAGTCCTATGGAATCCCATACCAGCTTATCACCCCGCAGAGGTGGAAGAAGGAATTTACCCTGGGCCATACCAAGGAGGACAGCATAACGGTATGCAAGCGCTTGTTTCCGGGTGTGACGCTTCTGCCGACCGAGCGTTGCAGAAAAGAGAGCGACGGCATGGCAGAGGCACTTTTGATGGCTGAGTACGCAAGGAGGAAATTTTAAGTGGAGTACAAAGTAGAGGTATTGGAAAAGGCCGTTAAAACTTATGGATATGTGCATCAGACGATAAAGGCCGCAGAAGAATTGAGCGAATTGCTTGTCGCACTGAACAAGTGGCTGGGTATGTCGGAGAACGAGGATTACATTAGGGACAACATCAGGGAAGAATGTGCCGACGTGGAAATCATGCTTGGTCAGTTAAAGATAATCTTCGGCGACTGGTCTGGCTGGACGCACGACAAGATGGACACATTGGAGGATCGGATCAATGCAATCAACGGAACGAAAGAGAATGACCGCTGAAGAGCGGGAATTGTTCGCTGCACTGTTCGCGCTGGATAATATTCTCGACAAGTTTTCCGGAGGATATCAGAGGCTATGTCAGCGCGTACCCGGGTGCTGGCGGGACTACCGCATAGCGCAGAGCAGGATAGCAAGTGTTATCACAAGGCTGCTGGATACCGTGCCTGTAGAGCAGCTATTGACCGTCAAGCGACAACTCGACCTAACCGAAATCCGCATAGGCATTAAATCCGCAGCGGGGAGGGACGAGAATTACTGGGTGATGAGCTATGACGATTTAGCCGATCTTGCAGAGTACGCCACCAAAACCGAGTGCTTTACCTGTGACGGCGCGAAACATAACTGCCGGGTAAGGCAAATTTTGAAGGAGCTGCCTATTCAGGGCGTAAGCAAGCTGATAGTGAACTGTTGGAGGGAAGAATGACCCGTCGAGAACAGATGATAGAGTGCGCGGAGGCAATGGAGCAGGGAATGATACATACTCAAACCACCCGCGATATGTGGCAGAATGATTTGATCTGGTGGATATGCAAAGCTGTGAAGTTACTGCTGGAGGAAAGGATAAGGGACGATGAGTAAATATGTAAACGTTGATTATTTTGTAGAAGCACTTTGTAAGACGCTATCCACGTTGAGAAAACAAAAAGACAATACGCCCGAATCAATAGCGTTTCTCAAGGGAGCGCAAGTAGTGGCAAAAGAGTTAATGAAATTTCCCGCCGCCGACGTGGTAGTACGATGTAAAAACTGCGTACATTATCACCCCTGCACGGCGGAGCTGACTGATGGCAGTGCGCCAGATTGGGGCTATTGTGATCAGCCGTGGTTTAATGACGGCGAAAACGACGTTGATGAGATGTTTTACTGCGCTCAGGGTGAACGGCAGAACTGATGTTGAAAGGTGATAATGAGGAGACTGACAATGAGTAAAGAATATGTACCACGCGAAGAAGTGATAAAAATTCTCGAAAGTTATGATTTGTCTGATAGTTCGATTCTCGGCTATCATAGTGGCGCAATAGATTGTGCAATATTCGAGATAGAGATGTTGCCTGCCGCCGATGTTATAGAGAAGAAGCATGGATATTGGATAAAAAGGATAATAGAAAATGAAGAAGAGGATTATCCAATACGAAATGTGAATTATATTTGTTCAAGATGCGAAGGCTGCTGGCATGAGCCGCTGAAATATTGTCCTATGTGTTTGGCCGAAATGGATAAGGAGGTAACTAATGCCTAAGTTTTGCATACATGAACAACACGCTGGGATATGCGAAAAGACCGGCGGTTATTGCAACGAAGGGGCTTGCCCGCATGAAGAAATGGTGGATTATGCCCCTGTGGTGCATGGGCAGTGGGAAAAGCACGGTAGTAAATGGCAATGCACTAACTGTAAAGTGCTTATGAATCTTGACGGAACACCACAAGAAAATTTGATTTATTACTGCCCCAACTGCGGCGCGAAGATGGATAAGGAGGCAACTGATGAGTGAATTTAGTAAAGGCGATATTGTTTGCAACAAATACGCTGGGGCAAATAATCCATGCCGGTATTTGATGTATTTAGGCAAAAGTACAATCACGCAGGGGCGGTATCGCCACAAGGGTTATGACTGTTTGACATACGATGGACGCAAAATTCAACTGTTTAGAGAAGGTGATCCTTTGTATTTGGTGGGGCATCTGCCGGAGTTTCATAGTTTTTTAGCAGCATTGAGAGAGCTAAAGGACTTCAAGGAGGACCAGTATGACTGATACCAAGTGCGCTATTGAGACGATAGATAGGATTATAATTTGTCAAATGTGGTGCGCTAAGTATGGTACACCCGAATGTCCGTCCAATGCGGAATGTTTAAGCACCGTCAATAAGCCATATTTGAAAGTAAAAAGAGCCAAAAATACATGGTTAGCAAAGTGGCGTAGGAGGCGCAGTATCACGCGGATATGTAAAATATTCAACCATAATTGTGCCGAATGTGTTTACAGTTGTCTTTCCGATGGCGGCACATATTTTGATGTTTCGTGTAGGTTAAAATATGATGATAAAAATGGACAAGGAGGAAACTGATGAACTGGATTAAAGTGAGAGATAGACTGCCAGAAGAAAAAGAACCGGTGATTATCCTGCTGCAAGATGGACAGATTTTTCGCGGCGAGATACGCATGAGACAATTATTGCCGGAATGGTGGTACTACTATGACGCGGGCGACACGGATATGGACATGCTGGGACATTTGTACTATGTGAAGGAGTGGGGCGGCAGTTGGTGCAAAAGCAATCCCGTCATTGCATGGATGCCGTTACCCGAACCGCCGAAGGAGGAAACTAATGATAAAAAACAACCTAAAGAAGCTCCGGGGGAATAGGACGCAAGCAGAAGCGGCGGCTGCGCTTGACATGAGCCAGGGCGTGTACAGCATGATGGAGAGCGGACGGGCGGTGCTGAATAAGTGCGAACTGGTCAAGGCTATGACATACTACGATGTGCCCGCCGAAAAGATATACCCGCCTGATATACTGCGTTTATGTTTCGGCATAGACGCGGCAGAAAAGAAACGCAAACCGACTTCTGCTATGGTGAAGATACCTATAGCGTTGGCGGAACGGATTGACGGAATGATAACCGATGGCCTTTATTTGAGCCGAACCGACTTTGTAGCGGCAGCTACGCGTGAAAAGCTGGGAGGCGATTCAAATGGGCAAAATGCACAAACGGGCGGAATGGTATCTGTATAACTACCAAAAAGTCAAGGCGCGTGAAGCTAAGACAAGGCAAGAGATTGTGGACGATGCAGTATACGCCGCATACGGCAGCGGGGATAACACCCCGGTCAAGCACAGTGTTAGCACCAGCAAAACGGAATCTGGCGGCATAAGGCTGGCAACGGCAAGGGCAAAAGCCATTAATGAGGAAGATGATCTGTGGGTCAAAGCTATTGAGAACGTCTGGTGCGCATATACGCACGAGGACAAAGGCATGGCCTATTTCATGGAGTTTGGTTTCGGCCTGACTGGCCGTCCGGTGAGCAAAGCGCGGGCCGGAGCCGTGCGCGATGAGATAATGGCGGCGCTACATATAGAGCGGGTGCAGACATACTACACATACCGCAACCGGGTAATTGAAACTGTGGTTGAAGAAGCACTGGAAATCAAGGCGTATAACAAGGCAATAAAAAATAGCCCCCGGTAAGGGGGCTATCGTGTTATTTGCCGAGGTACTTTTTCTTGTACCTTTTCAGTATGTCATCTTGTGCGTCCTTGATTGCTTTAGCAACGTAGGATGCTTTTTCATCATCGCTCATGCGGGAATACTGCGAGCTGTTGATAGCGTCCTCTGCGGCCGCATACATGGCCCTGCCGTTTTCGATCTTGAATTCGGTGTACTCGTCTGCGGTAAGGACGTATCGCTCATCTCCGCTCTTCAGAGTGCGATATGGATAGTTCGACGGAACGACAGAGGGGTCCTGCGTGACGGAATACAGGCGGGTCAGCTCCACGTCAACGGGGGTCATATCTACCCCGTCAAGATAGCCTGGCAGTATAGCCTGCTCCAGAAGCCGGACTGGCCAGCTATGCTCGTTTATCTCCTGTTTGCCCCACACGTTAATATAGGGCTGCAAGTCACTGGCAAGGCCGGGTATCTTCGCCTGCATTTTATTTGTTACTTTATCCAAATCCTTACCGAGCTCGGAAGTGGGGTCGCCTACGGTATCGCGGCGCACCGGGTCTATCGTCCTCGCAATCTGACCGCCAATAGTAGGAACAAACTGGCTTGCATAGCCCCTGCCTGCGGTGACAAGAGCCGCGCCTATGAGGCTGTTGCCGTCGCTCCTCGCATTGGCCACGGCTTCAAGCGTATCCTGTAAGCCCTGCAACATACTCATTTCCACAAGCGGGTCTGTAATTGATGAGAGAGTGCCAAGGAAAGCATCAATGTGGTCGCCAACGGTCTGTGCTTCGTCGCTGCTGCCGCTGCCATCTATCAACTCTTGCAGGGCAACACCCATAAACAGGGGGATTGACGCGGGAGCCGCCCAGTCAATGGTCATGGAGCTGCTGCCGGGTAAATTAAGAGCATATTCCTGTTTGCCGAGATCGCTTTGGTAGTACTTATCTTCGTCATTATCGCCACCGCTTATTACGCCAGACTTCGCAAGGAAGTAGCCCAATGCCATAAGGGAAGAACCTACAAGGCCAGAGGACATTTTATCAATGGCTGTCGAAGCGTCCATCTTTCCTGCCTTAACATCGGTGAGCATCTGTCCGGTGCCTTGTATCAAGCCGATGGGTGAAAACTCAACCCCACGGGCAAGGACGTTTAAGGGGGTCTTCTTAAACGGTACAGTGCCGCCTACAAGTATCTTTGTAGCAAGGTTCTTATTCTCTATCTTCGTCATAGCGTCAGCAAGAGAATTTGCATCGTGGAAGGTTGAACGCTTCGCTTCGTTGATGGCGTAGCTCATGCACTCTGAGCGCTGCTTTGCCGTCATGGTGTCAGGAGTGTAGCCCCGTGCTGTCATAATCTGCGCAAAGGAACGCTTGTACTGCTTTTCAAGGAATACGGTGTCGCCCTTACTTAATGCCCAATCGGTAGCCTCACGCCACTTCTCAACAGGCTTGAATTTGAATATCTGCCGATTCTCATCTATCGCCCGTTCGATGCCGCTCTTTGTGTCGTACCTTGAACTATCTTCAAGGGCAGTGCGGGCATCGTCAAGGGTAGTTGCGGCATACGCTTTGTTCGCTTTATACTCGTCGCTGAAAGCTAACGCTTTTGTTCTCTGAGACTGGTCAACACCCATTACTTTTTCAAGCCCTGCGCCAACAGCATCTTTAGAAGTCCAAAGAACATCGGACATTATCTCGTTGCCTATGAGATTACGGAGAACTGTTCGTGGATTGCCCAGCATGGAAAGATAGCGCCACGCCCTGATTTTATCCAATATGCCAGCCGGCATCTTAGAACCTATGTCAGCAGCAATCTTGTTCATGACGGCATCGCGTTCTGCTCGGGTCTGAGTACCGTTGAGTTCTGCCAGCAACTCCGGGTTAACCTCGATAGCGGACATCTTGCCGCTGTCTATCCGATTCTTGTACTTCTTGTTGATGTCAGCCACAGCCTTATCAAGGGCAGTTTCCGCACCGACAGCACTATCCCGCGTCCACTTGGCAAGGGCTTGTATGGCTTGTCCACTTTCGGTCATATGCCGTTGGATTTCCTTCTTCCAGTCGTTGAGCCTTGCATAGTCTCCCGTTTCCGCCGCTTCCGCCCGTAGCGTTTCGCCTATGAGCATGGCGGTGTCAACATCGGGCGCGTCCCAGGAACCATGAGCAAGGCTTCGCATTGTTTCGTCGATGTTCCCCGTCCTGTCTATGGAAGCGCGAACCCTTTCTTTCGCCGTAGCGATACTGTCAGATTCCTTGAATACGGCATACACGGAATTTTCTGCGCTGTCAGCCGCCTTTTCCGCATCGGTGAGCCACTTATCGTAGGTGTTGGTATACACCTTGGACTGTTTCAATTCGGCGGGCGTAGGCGTATTTGCACCAAGGTCTTTGAGGGCGGGTTCCGCACTTTGCACTTTCTGTGCGTCCTGTTCTGCAACACCATTTTTGATTGTATCAATACCGTTCTGAGCCGTGTTTGCACCCACATTGGTATTAGCGGTAGGCTGAACGGTATCGGGGCTTACAACGGCGTTTAGGGCGTTTGCCGTGTCGCGTTCCAAATCGCTGCAATATTTTGACGCGTGGTATTCGTCAACCATCTGTTGATTGGCGGCGTTCCTGCGCTTTGCTTTTGTCGCTTCGGACTTGTAATCGGCAGTGGCGGTATCGACTTTTTTCTGCCCTTCACTTGCGGCCTGTGCCGCGGCTGCTTTTGCTGCGGCGAGTTCGCGGCTTGCCTCCGCTATCTTCTTGCCTTTCTTCACGGGGTCAGGATCGTCAATACCAGCAAGCCGCTGTTCGGCCTGAGTGACTTTATTGTTGGCGTTCTCCACCTTAACGGCAGCATCGTTTTCTGCGGATTCAACGGCCTGTTTCTTAGCAGCTACTACTTCGGCATTTGTCTGTATCTCAACTCCTGCGTTAATGGCAGCGTCGCGGGAAACGTTGATCTCGCCGCTGTTATACTTGTCAATGAGAGCTTGCCGCTGCACATCGTTCATATTCTCCATGTGCATAGCAGACATGAAACTATCGAGGTAAGCCGCATAGTTGCCGCCAGTGCCCTTGTATATCTCCGATGCGTATTTGTAGGATTGCGTATGCTCCCCCATAGAAAGGCCGTTCATTATGCCGCCTATGAGCAAACCGCCTTTAGCATTGTCCCACATTTCGGAGAAGTCCAATTCATATCCCTTATCCCATGTAGCCATTCTTGCGATTGACGAACCGTAATAGGACGCGGCTTCTTCCAAACCTTCACCGATAGTACCGAGGGCGAAGTTTATAAACGGCATACCCTTAGTTATTGCGAAGGTCTTGAAGTTGGCGGAAAGGCCGCTTGCCGCGATTTTCTTACCGACTATGTTTGTACCGAAGGCGTGTTGCAGGGTTTCACCCATTTCAAGGGATTCAAGGTAGCCTTCGAGAAGTCCGGTGGGAATGGCGTATGCCGTTGCTTGTCCTGTCGTTGCGCCGTCGTTCATGGCTTCAAGGTAGTAGTTGCCTATGGAGTTGGCCACGAACGGCATACGGCTTGCGTTCTTGGTGATGAAACCGAACAGGAAGTTTGTTCCGGCGGCGTTGCCCAGAACCTTTGTCGCTCCTGCCGCAAGGACTGAACCCGTAAGGGAAGTGGCGTACATGCGCATGATTTCCGAACCGACATCGGCAGCGGTGGAAATTATCTCGTGGTTGCGGTCGTGTGAATACTGTGTCCACCATGCGGCTTCCTCCTGCAATGCCTGTGTGGTTTTCCAAAGCTCATCGCGCTTCTGTATCCCGGCAGTTGCCATGTCCGCAAGGCCGACAGCTCCGGTGGCGATAGACAGGGCTGCGCGAATAGGCATGGATATGATGGAGTTTGCCAACTGGTCAACGGTACTGTTCTCCACATAATCGCTGGCCTTCATGTCCCTGTCCGTGTTTTTCCAGTCGTCCTCGGTGTAGGTGCTGAGGACGTATTGAATCTGCTCGTCGCTCATGCCGCACTCCTGCAAGGTATACGTGGCATAATTCGTGCGGGCGGTCGCCGTGGGTATGTATTCGCCTAAATCTGCGCGGCGGAGTGCGTTGTCGATTTCAAGGCCGTTGTAGCCCTGTGTTTCGAGTATGGCGCGGGTGGTATCCACATAGTTGTTCACAGCTTGCGTTTCCTGCTCTGACATGCCGTAGCCCTCCATCATGGAGATAGGGGAAAAGCCTTGTTGTGCCGATGTCCCCATATTGCCCAGCTTCTTAGCCTTGTCAACTGCGCCCTGCGTAAAGCTGTCCATGCCGCCCAATACCTTTGCGGTCGTGGTATCGGAGCTGTCGCGCCGCTTTATGCGTTCCGCTTCGTTGGCCTTGCCTTCGGTGGATTCAGAATATGAAAGCCTGCCGTCGTTACGAATACTCTTCTTTATATCCTGATTGGAATATCCGGCTTCACGCATGGCATTTATAGCGGCATCCGACGCAGCCTGTTTACGCTGCTTGTTCGTGTTGTATTCGTTGAGATTGCTATCCTTTGCAAGGCCAACGCGCTTATCTATCTCGGCGGAAAAGTTGTTGTTGGCTATGGCGTTGTCAATGATTTTCTGTGCCTGATTGGTTTTGGTTTCCGCCTCTGCTTTAACCTTGTCAGCCGCCCACTGTTCGCGGGTGTTCTGCGCCCGTTGCAGTCGGTCAATATCGCCCCAGACTTCATCTATGTTCAGCTTGCCCGCCCTGCTCTTGGTTTCCTTTTCCTGCGCCGACCGTTCGGCAAGAATCTGGGAATCGTAATCGCCGTAGTCCGTGTCCTTGTCTTTGGCATTGTAAAGCTCGATACCGTTATATATCGGGTTGTTCAGCCTTACCCTGTCATATGCCGCAACCAAATCCTCATCTGTCAGATTCATGGGGTCGCTGGCGGTGTTCCACATTTCCCGGACTACGGCGTTCCTAAAATCCCGCGCCTTCTGCTTCTCTACGCGATCGGCAAGAACAGAGGTGTAGGCATCTTTATAATACTTGCTGTCGAAGTAGTCGGCCTGCGGCAAACCGTTTTCCTTTAACCACTGAGAAAAAGAATCAGTGCCGTATCCGGCTTCATACTTCTTTGATATTTGCCCGGAATAGTAGCGGTTTACATCTTCCGGATCGCTCATATCATAGCCCCAGTTCTTGTTGTTCGAGCCTTTGCCCGTGGTCATCCAGTCTGTGAAGTTGCTCTTTGCCTTTTGTATAGCTTCGGTATCGTAGAAGGTATTGGTTTCGGGGCGATAAACGTAAGCGTCCTTGTCATATCGCCCGTCGCCAACCCTGCCGCCGGAAGCCTCACGCCGAGCCATAGCACCTTCGTATGAGCCTGCGCTTAAGGATTCGTTGCTAACGTTTACCTTTTTGTTAACGCCCTTGCCGGAATCTATTACGCCTGCTGCACTCGCCATTTGCTCCTTAGTGTATGCCATATAAAACTCCTTACATCATCTGTCCAGACATACGGCGATTGCTACCGGTGCTGGTGGTCTTGTTCTTGCTGGTTCTGGTTGTGGTAGAGGTTTTCTTGGTGTTGCTATTGTTGTTCTTTAGCTGGGCGGTACGCTTCATACCGGAAGCCTGGTCGTGCAATACAGTACCAACGGTGTTTACGGTCTTGTTGTCATAGCCGAGACCTCGAGCTGCATTCTTAACGCTGGAATCCTGCGCTGCCACTGCGGCCTTGAAAATATCGCCGTCGTTAGCGTTCATGAGCCACTGAGTATAGGTCATATTGCCGCTACCACTCCTACCACCACCGCTGCCGGAAGATTTCTTCTTGCCGCTTCTGTAGGAATAACCGCCGCCACCACCGCCGCCGCCGGAACCGGCCATGCTGCCAACACCGGCTTTTGCGTTCTGGCCCATCGAATACAGGTCTTTGGCAAGGTCGTATGCGTTGTTCTGCGCTGCAAGGCCCTGCGCTACTGCCTGATTGTACTGGTTAAGCACAGCTTCATTTAGCCCCGCCTGATAGTTGGCTTCCATTTTGGCTATGTCGTCCGCTTCGGAATCCTGCAAACGCTGTTTTGCGTCAGTTACCCATGTACTGCCGCCCATGCCGCGAGAATAGGCGTCGAGGTCTATCATGGCCCTGTCTGCTTCGGTCTGCTTGCGCCTGTTTTCTATAGACTGGTCATAGGCGGTGCGGAGATAGGATTCCACGTAAGACTTGATTTCGTCCTTATCCGTGGTAGGAAGGTTGTACCCTTCCAGCACCATCTTGGCAAGGTCTGACCAATCGCTTACGCTGCCCTTTGCCGCAAGGTCGCCGCGATAGGCAAGCTGTGTAGCCTCATCCCATGCGCCTGTATCCTCTATGCCGCGGGATAGCTGGTAGTCCTTTATGGCCTGTTCGGTCTTATAGGGCAGGGCTCCGTAGGTGTCATATGCCGCCTGTTCAGCTGCGCCCCATGTGCCGGTCTGGTCAAGGCCGTATTCCTTCTGCCACTTTTTTATAGCTGCTTCATCGGTTAGGCCGAGCTTTTTAAGCAGCTCATCGTAGTTGGTGTTTTCTGCCATTTAGTTTTCCTCCTATAAAAGTACCCCCGGCGAATAACCGCCGAGGGCAAATGTCATTCATGTGTTACGCAGAGAAATACTTCTCTATCTTGAACGGTGATGCGTCTGCGTCGTTGATAAAGTCCCTTGCTATGCTGAAATAGAATTCGGGATCTTCGCCCTTCCCCACGCTCTCCGCCGTCTTGTAGTAGTCGTTGTAGGCCATATTCATGCAGAGGTAGTATTTGCATACGTCGTTGTTGATGCCCTTCGCGGCAAGGAATGCTTTGACGGTATCATAATCCCACTTCTGGCCGTAAGGACGCATGGAGCGTACCTTGTCCCGCGCTTCCTCTGGGGTTATGGCGTAAGCTATGGCCGCAAGCTGGTGTATGGTTTCGTGGTACAGGTCGGGCATGCGGTCTTTAATTATGCCCATAGCGTCATCCAGTACGGCGGTAACTTCGTCTATGTTCCGGCCTTTGCGCGAGATGCAGTCTATCATTTCTAAAAACTTACTCATTTTCAGTCTGTCATGAAGCGGTACAGCGTTTCAATGTCGCTACGGTCAAAGGTAAAATCTCCAACCAGAGGCAGGGGAAGCCGCTGTTTGCTCTCAAACTGCGGAACGACAGCTTTATACAGAGCGTCAATGTCTATATTGTCCTGCTCGTCCACAATGCCCATCATGGATATTGCGGGGGAATGCAGCAGCTTCAACAGTTTTTCGTCCGGGGCTGACAGCATGAGTGAAGCCCCCGCGCCGAAAGCTATCTTCTTCCAGCCTTCCAGCTTCGGCACGAGCTCGGTATCGGCATACCGGGCAAGGCCGGTCTTGAAACGTTGCAGCGTAATCATGTTTCCTCCTTACTGAGATAGGGGCAGTTGCCCGCCCCTTTAGGTCGTAGCCGTGCCGGTGCTTACCGTGACAGTCGCGTTACCCCAGCCGGGGCATACGGAGCTGTTGGGTATGACCATCTTGGTCATGGCAAGCAGGGCTTGAATGTTCTGCTGCATACATCCGATTGTCGCGGTGTTTACGCCGTTGTACACGAGCTGTTCTTTCTCGAAAGCGTTGAACGCGTCGCGCATGCTGTTGGCCTTGTCGTTGATGGCGTTGTAAACCTCAACGAGCTTCTTGTCTACGTCCGCCTGTGCTTTGAGAATGGCGTTCTCCTGCACAAGCGACAGTTCATAGCGGGATACGGGCTTTTCGTCGCTGTTGCCGTTCCTGCCGTTCCTACCGAGGCCAAAGTCGGTAAGGCCGCCGTTGAACAGCCAGCCAGCCGAACCGATTATGCCGGTTACGAGGCCAGCGGTGCCCACTCCCTGAGATGCGTATTCTGCCATAGTTTTTTTCCTCCGAAATGTAATCAGGCGCGCTCCTGTTGCTTATATTGTCGCGCATAAAGCCGATTCCTACGAGGGCATATGGCAGTGTTTTATCAGTTGTTTTTCGGCGGCCTTGCACCGCCTGCGTATCTGGTCATATTCAAGGGGTATTTCAAATTTAAGTTGGTACTCGCCCGTCAGAGCGTCGTATGGCACCCCGTCTAAAAGGCGGCGGGTTATCAGCCAGCGGTCTTTTTCGTTATGTATCCATTCGTGTATGAGTGCTTCCCACTCTGACCGGGGGCGGGAATTGAGCAGGGTCTTGTCCATATAATAAGAGGCCGCTTCTCCAAAAGCCTACACCTCCTTTATACAAGATTTGCCCCCGACGTTTGCCGGGGGCTATTGAAAGGGATTCCCGTCCGGGGGCTACTGTTTGTTGTAGTTTGCCGAGGATATGCCCAGCACCGCCCCCAAGAACGTGTCAACGGCGGTGATAGTGCCGACGATCTCCTCAGGATAGGGGAGCTGCCAGATGCCCGCGAGGGCAAAGTAGAGAGTGCCTATGGCGGGGAGCCATATCAGGGCGATCGCCTTGAGAATGTCGTATACCTTGTTTGAGAGTTTCATTTTCTTTTCCTCCTTTTAGTTGTTGTGTGCTTCGAGCATATCCAGCCGGTGGCGGGCGCTTTTCTGCGCTTCCTCCACACGCGCCACGCGGCGGTCTATGTCCTCGATCTTGGTGGCCTGCGCCCGCATATCGAGCTTTATGTCGTCCACGCCGCGCTTGATGTAGTCCACGTCCGATTTGAGCGCGGTATCAATGGCGGTGTCGCGGGTAGCCGCTTCAACCGCGTCCTTCCTCGCGGTCTTTATGTGGGCAAGCCAGCCCAGCAAAATACCGCTCAGTCCCGTTACGATTGCCCATATCCATTCCTTGGTCATGGGTGCTCCTCCTTATTTTTTTAGTGTGCCTACATAGATTTTGCCGTCCACGGATACGGTGGCCTGCAACACCTCCGGCAGCTCCGTTTCCCCGGCGTTTACATAGTCCTGCGCAAACCTCTGTATGGCCGCAATGGTGTTTTTTCCCGCTATGCCGTCCGCGTCCCCCGCGTCATAGCCCAGGGAGTTAAGGGCGGTCTGCAAGGCCTTGATGTCGTCCCCCCGCATCATGGGGTTCGTCAGGGTTATAATCTTCCGCGCCTTCACCTCCTCCTTTTCTTCCTCCTGCTGGAGCAGGGCAAGCCGCCCCCAGTGTGTCCAGTTGCCATCGGACAGCTTGCGCTTGCATACGCCATCGTCGCGGCCTTTCGCCTCTATGGTGTAGCCGTCGCCGACGTATACGCCGACATGAACCATTTTCTTGCTGCTTTCGCTGTACTTGAATACGAGGTCGCCCGCCAACATGGGGGTTTTCCCGGCGTAGCCCCTGTTTTCGCCGCACATACGGTAAAGCCCCTGGGCGTTGGTGTCGCCCTTCATCCAGTGCTTTATGTCGCTGATGTAGTGTACGATGAGGCCGGAACAGTCGAATGCGTAGAGAGGCCGTTTTTCGGCCTTCTCCATGAAATATGTGGCGCGATTGTAATTGACGTCGCTGGTTTCGCGCCGTTCTATCCATGCGTAGGGGTCGCTCATGCTGTCAACCTGCTGCCCCTGCGCACCCCAGACGTACATATCCCCGACATGGCTTTCGAGGTATTCTATGAAGCCTGTTACTCTGCTCATCTGCGTTTACCCGCCACAAAAAGGCCAAAGCCTATCAGGGAGAGGGGGACGGCAAAGGCTATAATAGATATATCGCCGGTCTTGGGTATCACCACGGGATTTTTCGCAATGGGCTGTTCGGCGGGCTGTGCGGCGTTAAAATAGTAGGTCTTGCTTACAGTCCTGTTTTTCTGCATGGCGTTGTAAAGTTCTTCGGCGGTGGTGGCGTTGTCGTAGGCCTTGTCCTTGACGGTGACGCGGAGGGCGGCGGGCTGGTCGGTAACTATGCCGCTCAGGTAATATGTTCCGGCCTCCAATCTCATGTCGTTTGCGTCCAGCTTTACGCCGTCCAGTTCGATTATAAGCTCCATATCGGTCAGGTCGTAAAACCGGGGTATGCCCAGGTCAACCTTGAGCAAAAACAGCTCGTTGTTTACGTAGGTTTTGGATACCGCCTTGCCGGTCTGGTAGTCCAGCGCGGTTATATCCAGAGTTACGGGGTCTGCGGCGTAGGCTATGGTGCAGAGGCACAGCATGAGCATTACCGCGAGGATACAAGTGAGCTTTTTCATAATGTTTTCCTTTCTTTTTAGAGTTTTATGCAGCGGTTCTCGAACTTCTTATATGCATCGAGGTACACTTCGTTTTTGTCGCCGTTGTAAGTGACCTCATAATACATACCATCGGGGAGTTTGGTGGATACCAGTGCCTTCCAGTTCTGGAGGGTCTTGCAGTGCCAAACAACATAGGTATCAGTCATGTCGATCGCTATGCCGTCCGTCTTGTCGAGGTGCTCGTTTACATAATCTCTCACGATTTCACGAGCTTTGAGTGTGTAGTCCATAATTCTTTTCCTTTCTTTGTTTTTGTTTTTTAATTATGAAAAAAGAGCCGTGCGGCTCCTTATTCCGTGTATTCGCTCCATTTGGAGCTTCCCGCCTTGGGCTTGTAGACGGTGGACTTGATGTGCTGCTCGGTGCATTGCCACGTTTTGCCGTTGTAGGTCACTATGGTATCCGCCTCGATAACCGTGCCGTCCTCGATGTCCTCCCACGCGGGATAGGTCACGGTCTGCACCGCCCAGTATGTGCCGAGGTTTTCGGCAGGGGGCTTGTTGCGGCTGTATTTGAGGGCGATATATCCCTCTACCGTATCCCCGGTTATGTAGCGGGTCTCAGCGTCCCACGGTGCACCCTGGGTCGGGGTAGGGGTAAGCCCCGCCCGCGCCGCCGTCAGCACTTCTACAAGGTCGGTCTCGTGCGCCTCGATTTCCGCTTTACGCACGGCTACCAGCGCCATAAGCTCACTGCGCGTCATTCACATTCACCCCCAGCTCTGCCAGCGCGTCTATATAGTCTTGCGTGGTGGCCTGCGCCTCGTGCTCCGTCCAGCTCTGGACTATCGCTTCGCCGCTATCCTCCCATATTTCGGTATAATAAAAGCCCTCCTTTGAGGGCATGGGGGAACGGGTCACGGGCTTATAGCCCAGCTCCTTTATCGCCGCGTCGTCATTGGTGGAGAGGTGCGCCCCTGTGGGGTGCGTCACACCGTTGATTATAAGCGGCGATTCCAACTCAACCGGCAGGCGTAAATATTCGGGATACCCGCCCGCCAGCTTGGCATAGTTTGTGTTTAGCATTGTATTACTCCTTTTATTGCTGTGTGATTGTTGTTCCCTCCGGGAATCGCAGAATAACTATACCTGAACCTCCCGCGCCTCCCTTGTGCCGACCCATCGCGCCGTGACCACCATCGCCTGTGTTAGCTATTCTATCACTTGGAGATGTTACACCACTATTGCCTCCATTAGAAAACAGCGTACCATTGGCTTCGGCAAAAGCACGTGTGGTTGTTCCTTGCCCAGTACCGCCACGCCATAGATCAGTACTTTCACCATCGCTGCCATCACTACCGCCATGCTTAACTTGTTGACCAGCAGCACCACCAGAACCGCCATTACCACCATTATATACACCACCTGCTTGATCATTCCTGCCACCAGACGCAGAATATGCACCAAATGATGTTGAGCCTCCTGCGCCTCCTTTACCGGGGCCTATGTCTCCCCAAGTAGTATTATCATAAGCACCGCCGGAGCCGCCATTGCCAATAGTAACGATAATATCTAAATTACCAGTTATATCAGTTTGGAGTTTAGTAATCGTATATCCCCCACCACCACCGGGGCCAGCATAATAATGATCGTATGAACCACCAGTATTTGCACTACCTCCGCTGCCACCAGCGCCACCTCCAACAAGAAAAACATCGCATACAGTGGAATGATTAAATCTCAAAGTACCAGATGATAATAACCTCAAATAATTATCTTGTATATTGCAGTTGCCAGTATACGAAAAGATTACTTTATTATTGTTTATCATCATTCTACGCCGCAAGGCAAATTGCAAGGGTATCATAGCGCACAGGCGCTTTTTATTTTACGGAGGCTGCCCCCCCCGATAGAATTATTTTACACATAGTGTACTCCTTTTTATTCTTGCCATGCTACATAGCGGTAAGTACCGTTCATCCATGGATATGCGTCACCCGTATTCGTTACAGTTATACTGTTGTCTTGAAAATTAACTGTAGTAGCGACTGATGTTAAATTATAATTGCCATCCATTTCAAGATGTACATACACACCAGCAGATTCTTCATAAATCATGGTACTTGACCATGCCTGTATATCAGTTATTGGAAACATCACCAAATGATTCGCTTTAAAGCCCACATTATTTATAGTAACAGTTGACCCAGATACACCAACATTTCCTGTTACTATATTTTTCGCCTTTGCCATGTTGCTCATCAGCCTCCTTCGTAGCATAGGTATCATGCGCTCACAACTTCCTGCACCGCCCACACGCCGTTGTATACGTCAAATTCGTAGGTCTTGCTCGCCTCTATTGCGGGGGCTTCGCCTAAATAGTTCGCCCCGCTGACAAACGATACTGCAACCGAGGCCGCCGTGCTGAATGTGCCGTGCGCCCAGCCGGAAGCGGGCGGGGTAAACACGTATGTACCCACAGGAGAGGATACGTTATATATGGTGTTTGCCGTCAACGCCGTGCCGCTGGCGGGGAGGGAGGAAGCGATGGCGGGCGCGGTCTGCTTTTTGTTGAACAGCGCGGAATGTGCGTTGTTTGTGCTGTTATGCCCCGACACGGCCTCGGAAACATCGTTTGGGGTGGCGTAAGTGCCGGCGGGCTGATACACGCCATCATGGTTATGGGTAGCAGGGGAGAAGTAAGAGGCAGCATGGCCTTCCAGCTTTTCGGTGTTGTCTACTGTGCCGTTACCGTTCGCATCGTAAACAGACTTCGACATATCGCCAGTTCCGGAACCGTCCTGCCCTTTCGGTATGCCCAGCTTTAAGACTTTGTGATCGCCGGATTCTACCAATTCAGCCGTGGCTTGTGCGCCAGCCGCAAGCGTGGTAACTTCAACGGTCATACCAGCAATTTTCAGTATCTCCGCTTGCCGTTCCTGCTCCTGTGATACGCGGGTATTTTCAGCGCTGACACGTCCTTGCTCAGCCGTTACGCGGGATGCCTCGGCGGAAGTCCGCGCTGTCTCTGCGGTTTCTCTTTCACTCTCGGCCGTCTCTCGCGCTGTCTCGGCGCTGGCTCTCACAGTCTCGGCGGTAACGCGGCTCTGCTCGGCTGTTTCCCGCCCTTGTTCAGCCACAACACGGGTTGATTCAGCGGATACCCTTGCGGTTTCGGCAGCTTCCCGCGCTTCTTCCGCTTCAACCCTTTCGCCCTCGGCTGTTTCTCGCGCCGCCTCGGCTGCTGCCCTTTCGCCCTCGGCAGAGACACGGGAAGCCTCGGCAGTAACACGCAGTCCTTCCGCCGCAACTATGCCGTTGCACACTGAAATCAGGGACACAAGCAGAGGATATTCGTTTGTAGCCATGGCGGTATTTTCGTTAAAAATAGCCCGCTGGCACTCAAAGTTGAATTTTGCCGTGGTTATAAGGGTTGTCTTGTTCTCGTCAGAATAAATCTGTAATTCGCATTCCACCTGTCCGGGGGCAATGGAGGCGGGGCGAAGAGCAACGGTCACTTCATTGTTATATGTGCCGCCAATAGTCACGCCGCCGCCAGCCTCGGCGCTGTCCTGCATGGACGTACCGCTGGACTTTGAGAACACGGCGATAACACGGCAGTCAGTCAGGGCAACGGCAGAACCGCCGTCCGTGACGGTAATCCTTATCTTGTTGCCGTTGTCGCCCTCAATGACATAAAAGGGGGCGTTGGTAGATGTCTGTTTTAACTCCAACGCTACATCAAATGTCTTGTATATCGTTTCCATTAACTGCCTCCGTTCAGCTCATCCAGCTTCTTGTTTATCTCGGTGAGAGATTCCTGAACCTGTGCAAGCGTGGCATTAAGTTGTTCTTGGCTCGTGACTGCTGTTTTCAGTTCGTCAACGCCATCAAATATCGTCTTAAAATTCTGGTTTATCCATTCGGACTGCTTGTCGTACACGGTCTTTTCCTCAATGCTCAGATTCTTGGGGGAGGGTAGTTTAATGATCTGCAATCCTCTTTGCATCATACTGGACGCATCTTCCCTTCATATTGGATTTGAATACCCCCGTATATGGTAAAATGGCTGCCCGCTTCGTTGGATAGCTTAATGCTGAACCGGCGGCAGGGCTGGTTATTCATGGGCAAATCAATCATATCGTCGTTCTGAATCACGCGGCGTTCCCTGTTGCGGGAATTGCCGTTAAATGTTTCAAGAATTATTACAGAACCTACGTTGCCAGCTCGGAAATACACTTCCTTTAACTGTTTGTTGACATACTTCAACGTTAGGTCTGTCGGCTGCGTCTGCCAATATGCCGATATAGCCTGCCCATCGTACTTTTCGCCTTTATCAAATTCGTACAGATAGCCCGTATCGTTTATAAGGTAGATAGTATTTTCAAAAGCGCACATGTCAGCTATCTTGAAGCCGTCCCGCACCATATAAGTGCCATTGACGGTATCATACACTATAACAGAATCGTCATATGTTCCGGTGCTGCCAACGCGGCAAGTAAAGTACAGTTTGCCATTAGCTGTGAACGCCTTGCTCTGTGATACCGTTTTAATGGTATCAATGAAGCTGCAAAGGTAGTTTTGGCCGCCATCGAGCAATTGCATATCCGCACCGTTAAACAGCTTAATACCGCTCCTGGTGAGCCAGTACGGGATATCGGTCTTGACGGCTACTCCCGCGTTACTCATGTTCTCGGTGAATTTCTCCACGCGCTCTACGGTGTAGTAGCTCGGCCTGTCGCCGTAAAGCCTGTATATGCTGTACCGCTTGAATATGAGTATCTGCGTTGACAGCTCGCATATGCCGATTATGGGGTCTGCGGTTGTATCTCCAACTTCCACATATCCGCCGGATAAATCAACGGAGGATTCAATAGCAAGCCAGTGTTCAATAGTCCTGCCATCACCCGGTATTGTTGACCAGTAAAGACGGTTAGGCGCGTCAGGGTCGCCGGCAGCAAACAGGCGGCCGTTGTGCATACATACGAAATTACAGTGCGCGTCAGAAGCACCACCCCTGAGCTTTACCGTATTGCCGACTGCCGGGGCTATAGCGGGGGAGGCTTTAAGCGTTATTGTGGTAGCCGTTGTGACCTCCGCCTCGCGGAACCTGCCATCGATATACACTCCTTTTTCCACGACGAACTTTTGCTGTATCTCCTGCGACATTGCATCGGCAAGAGTAACTATTTTTGTGGCTGAATCGTATGCAGAAACGGTAGTTTCAAAGATGTACAGGCCGGAACCGAATATCTCTGCGGTGACGGTATCTCCCATGTTGACCTTGATAAGCTGCGTTTTGCCAGTGCCTATGACGACAACATTTGTGGTATTAATCTTGCCCAGTGCATAGCCAATTTGGCAGGTTACAGGCAGGGTTGTTTCAAAGGTGTATATGGGAGTGAGGTTCCATGTGTCGTATGTGCCGTGGTATATGCTGTTCTGGGTAACGGCAAGTATGTTGCTCTCGTCCACAGGGATTATACGCAGTATCTGCCCAGCAGAAGAAGGAATGACATTGCCGGATTTACGCACATACCCCTTGGCCACAGAGAGATTGCCATCGGACGTGTCCATGTTGCGGGCATCGATAGCCGTTCCCGTATTCAGCAGGGAGCCGTCCCGGTGCTGGGCTATGCCTAAAAACTCGCCTATGTTATAAATATCAGCCATGTTACCACCCCATGTTTTTTAAGGTATATGCGTCCTTAGATGCGTAGTGCTGGGAATATATGTCGGACACCTCGCGGTTGAACAAGTCGAAATGTGCTCCTGCCGTGGCCTGTGTATCTGCATCTGAACCGCAGCGCTGACAGCCAACAACATAATAGGGGATAGCGCTGTGCATATAAGAGGGAAGCTCCGGAACATCGGTAGGGGAGGACATCTCGCGGGGCATATACCGATAGTACACGTTGACATCGGCATTCGCGCCGTTGGTCACTTCGATAACCCCGGTGACAATTTCGCCCCACGACATTTCACTGCCGCTTTCATCGGTTATCTTCTCTATCATCACACAGGAGCGTTCCAATGAATCTACATTGAACCGGCCTTTGTCGTCCAGCTTCACGGTTTCCAGCCGCGTTACTTTGAAGCGATTGGCAAGGCGGCGCTGCCCGCTGTTTGCATAATCGGTAAACACGCGGCGGAATTTGTCAACGGTCTGCGCGTCTGTGCCGCGTTCAAGCTGCCTTAGAGCAGCGTATATAATATCGTTGAGGGTCATGTGATATTCTCCTTATAAACTCAAAAAACCGCTTGCTTTACGACGCGGCAGTTCAACAAACGGGTCTGTCAGGTCTATGATCTTGCGTTGCCGTTCCCGCTGTATGGAGGCAGGGGAGGGGCGTGACATAAGCCCATAGCGCAAAGCTTCTGGAGCGTGGTCGTCGCCGTCCAAAGCGTCCTCATGGTCGTTGGGGTCATACTGCATTTGCGGCATATACTTAATGAGATTGCGGCAGTTTGAAAAAACTTGCAGCCATGGTTTGCCGTCTGGTGCGTCTCCAAGAAACTCACGGACGCGCTGCCAGCCTACCATGCGGGAGTTGTCGGCGGGCATTACCGGGACGCCGGACAGGATCAGGCTTTCCGCTATGCTTTCGCCGGAGAAACCTTTCCTTGTCATATTCGTCATTCCCCTGTGTTGCCACATATCAGGGGAACCTACAGTATAATCAATCTTGCGTGTGCCGGTCTTTTCGCGAATGGTGTGTGCTACATCGTTCACAAGCCGCTGGTCTTGGTAATACTCGTCAAAAACGAATATGCGCCTGTCGGGGGATACGGCAAGCCACAAAACACAGCACGGGTCGTTATAACCCCAGTCCATTGAACGGAAACAGCGCCAATGTGACGGGATAATAAATGGCTCGATAACATGCTTCTCCTTGCGCCACTCCTTGAAAAACTGCCCTTCTACTACGTCCCAATCGCCTTCAAGATATGCCCTGCGCTGGTCTTCGGGAAGGGCTTCCAACATATGGACATAATCAGGGTCAGAATCCATAAGGACTACGTTGTCGTAAACCCTCGCCGGAATGAATACATAGTTTTCGGGCTTTTCGCCGGAACGATATTCGCGGTCGATAAAAAGCCGTTTCACCCATGCGTGGCCTACTCCGCCAGGGTTACACGTATAGTACATTCTCGGCGTAATGTCTGTGCGGACGTTACGGTTACAGGTAGTCAGAAACTGCATCTGCGTTTCAGTAAAGTGCGTTGCTTCTTCCAGACATATCACGTCGTATTCATGGCCTTGGTACTGGTATACATCGGCCTCGCTGTCACAAAAGCCCATTCGAATTTTAGAGCCGTTGGGGAAGCGAAATACTCGCTCTGTAACGTTGTATTCCGCAAAGCCGTACAGCTCCTTCATAAGGGGCTCAACAATGTTTACCCTCAATTCGGGAAGTGTTCGGCGCAGTATGAGGATATTCAGATCGGGATAATTGAGGGCAAGCAGCACAGCCTTTCGCCGCATAGCCCAGCTTTTCCCGCCGCCTCTCGCGCCGCCATAACAGGTGTGCCTTGCCCGGCTCTTGAAAAATTCGGCTTGCTTGGGGTTTGGCGTTCCTTCAAGCGTCAGCGACTTTTTATCTGCCGCCGCCATGGTGCTTTACTCCTTGTCGGCTGTCATGCCGGTGATGTTCCTGCCGCCGCCAATGGTCATGTCATGGTATTCCTGATTTATCCTGCGCAGACCCTCATTGCTGTTGTTCAGTATTTCCGCTATGGACTCGGGTATCATGACTTTTTCGCCGTGTATTATCTCGTACCGGTAGCCGTTTATGGTCACGGCGGTCATATGTATGTCGTCAGCGTCGTTAAATGGGATAGTGTAAGGGACTTTGGGCTGCTCGTCCAGTATTTCTTTCATGCTTTTGTCTTTCTTTACGATTGCCATAATTATAATTCTCCTTCAAAAAAATAAGGGGGTGCAACAGATACACCCCCCGGTCTGGTTTTGGTTTACGCGCTTACGCCGTGATGGATAGATACAAGCCAGTCGTCATTGAGGACACAGGCGGTAAAGGCCGTGATTTTCGCGCCGACAGTTGCCCTCTGGTCGAGGGGGTCAGCAGTACCGGCGGAACCGTGGGGCTTTACGATAGCCTTGATTGCGCCCTGCCCGGATACATCGACAGTGCCATAGGCATCAGCACCGAATACAAAGGTCTGGTGTACGCCGTAGGCGGTGGTAGCGGTGTTGTTCTTTACATAACCGTTGGTGGTTTCAACGAATACCACGCCGAACAGCTTGCCCAGTTCACCGTCATATATCTGTTCTGCGTTGCTGTACTTGGATACGTCCTGCCAGAGGGAATCACTCTGGAGGTCATAGACGGAATCGGGGTCAACGATGCAGACATAATGAGGTCTGCCGCCCTTGCGGGTGAACTTGCGCGCCTTGGCCTTCTTTAGGGTGCGAACAGCCTTGCGTATCTCGTCAACGGTCAGTTTTACGGCGGCGGTTATGTCATTGTCGCTGGTCTTGCTTCCGGCGTACTGTACGTTGGTGGTAGTCGCCATAGCGTCACGGACAATCATATCCGCCACGTTGCCGAGCTGTTCACCCAGAAGCTCTGAGGAATCGGAAATTACGTTGTCTATCGCGGTCAGGTCGAGAAGATCAGACACCTCGACATATGCGCCGTACTGCTTTACGGTCGCGGTGATGGCGGTCATTGCAAGGTTCTGTGCGGTAGGAGTGGTGCCTTCGGTCAGTGCCTGAGTGGTGGCGCTGGGAGTGAACAAAGTCCAACGACGGAACTGAACGGTCTTGCCGTTGTTCTTGGGAATGCTGCGCTTCTGGGCATAGTTCGCATATACAAACTGCGTCTTAGCCCATTCGAGCATCTTCCTGTCGTAATAGGACTGCATAGTGGGGGAAAGGCCAGAGGTGGTAGTTACCATGGTTGCCATAATCTTAAAATCTCCTTATCATTCAAGTCTTACTTTTTTCCCGTCCATCTGCGCTTTCTTGATTTTTGCCTCGAATGCCGCAAAGTCTTTGTCGGACATCTGCGAAAAGTCGGGGGCTTTTGTCTGCGCGTTGTTGGAGGGGCGTATAGGCTGCGGCAGGCTGCGGTTCTTCGCAAGCTTGTTCGCAATGGTCTGGTTCTTTGCGGCTGCGGCACGGGCCCTGTTGGCCATCTTCACGGCTGCCGCCGCTCCGAACTCGTCACAGTTCTGCATAAAATCAGGGTCAGCTTCTATGTATGAGCGCAAATCTGCGCCGTCGCCCAGCACATTGCGAAGGTCAGCAACAATACGATTGGCCTTCTGCTGGTCGGTCTCATACAAAGCGCCCGCTGTTTCCTCCTGTTCATGTTCCGGCACAACGTTGTCACGCTGGTTAAGCATGTACTCAGCCAGCTTCACGGGGTCTTGAGCAAGCTCCTGTGCCTGCTGTTTGCGCATTTCGGTCATTGCCTTAGCAGCATCACCGCCATAACGGGCGGCAAGCTCACGGCCCAGCTTGTACACCGGGTCAGTCTCCATCTTGCGCTTTTCAGCGGCCAGCCTCTTGGCGAAAGCGTTGTTCTCGCGCTCTCTGGCATTGTTGTGTCGGGGTTCTGGCTCAGGCTGGTCGGCGGCACCATTTTGAGCTTCGGGAGCGTCCTCCTCCTGCTGCTGTTCGCCCTGTTCCTCCTGAGCCTCTGCCTGATCTTCCGGCTCATCACCCATGAGATCGGCAACGGTAACTACATCGTCGTCCTGTTCAGCGGCGGCCTGAATAGGCGTTTCCTCGACGGCGGCTTCATTTACGCCCGTGATTTCTTCGTACATGGTTTTCTCCCTGGTGCCTTTTGCTTCGGCACGCGCCCTTTATGGTCGGCGACACCAATTTGAAACAAAAAAAGAGCCGGAATATCCAACTCAAAATACCGCTTCCCGCCAGGCGGCTACGCTGTACTACCCTGACACATCCATACAGCCCCGAATTTTTATTTGCGTGTTAAAAGGTATCTGCCCTTACGTCTTGCATATTAAGCGGTGCCTGGGGTTGCCCTCCGCCCATGGACATTTGCATCTCATTGACGGCGTTGCTCATGGAGGCGTTTTCCTCTGCAAGCATCTGATTCTGCCCCTGCGCTTCGGCAAGCTGCCCCTGCAAGGCTTCTATGCTCTGCTGCTGTGAGGCTTTGAGCTTTTCAAGAACAATATCCTTACCCTCGAAGTCCATGGCTTCCATGAGGATAGCGGGGTTTATCGTCCTGCCCTGATACATGGTCATTATCTGGAGTATCAGTTCGTTGTTGCTGAGTTTGGTGAAACGGCTCTCTCTTGCCGGTTTGATGCTCACACGGAACTCAACGGGCAACTTGTCATAGCCGTTCTGTATGTCCTTGAAGAATCCTTCCTGAACGGAAATGCTCTGTTTTTCGCCCATGACGGTTATCTCGACAGTCCGCACTTCCGTTTCAAATTCACGCTCTACCTCAAGCTCCATCCGCACAGCCTGCGCAAACCCGTTGTGGATTATCTGCGCTTCTTTCCGTGAACGCTTTGATGACGCGTCCATAAGTGCGGTAATAGCCGACGCGGCAGTAACGCCGCCTGTCGTGTTCCCTCGCGAAAAATCGTTGCTTCCGGCTTCTTCCTTTATGCCGTTCTGCATGTTTATCATGTAGTTCATCAGGAATGCGGGTAATGGCCTGTCCTGAAACCACGTTATACCGCTGATGTTTGAAACTTCGATTATCTGTTTTGAGAAGTCGCGTATCTCGTCAAGGTCTGCGGAACCTTTTTGAACAAGTATCCTGTTGGTTCCCGCCGTCAGGGCATTCTTTAAAAGTATCTGGTTTATTTTGTCTGAATACTGCTGCGGGTTCTTGAACATGTCTACAATGCCGTAGCCGAAGGGCGAACCCTTGATTTTATACAGAGGCGTACACACAAAGGGATACATGCCGTGCATGAAATATCCCTCGGGCTTTTCCGTATAACTGTTTTCAAGCAGTTGTCCGCCCGCTATCTTCAGCATATGGACGGCGTATTTATGGTTTTCCGCATCGTATGTACGAACCCACGCTTCAAGCAGTATCATGTAGTTCGTTTCTTTGCTCTCTATCTCTGTGCCGAAGGTGAAATGGTCATCTCGAAGATGCGGGCCGTTTGCTCTTCGTTCTTGCTCTTGAGGGAGAAATTGCTTACCTTCCGGAAATGGAAGAGCAGATAGCAGGCCATGCTGTAGAGCTGGAAGAGGTTCCAAAGTCGCTCCACGGGTTTTACGCCTGCAATGTGGGTGGGCTTCACCTGGCGTGACAACTCCTTTTGTATCTCTATAACTTCCTGAACATCAACCAGCTTGCTTTTCTCCTGGTCTTCTGTGCTCAGAAATCCGTAGAGTTTTGGCAGGAGTTGGCTGATATCAAGCGGCATCACCTTGGTTCGGTTTCCTTCCAGCAGATGCCCTGCTCTTGTTTCCTGGATAACACGCGACATGAGGGGCGTGAATTCATCGAGAACCACGATGCTTAACGTAACCTCGTATTTCTCGTTGCTCTCCTTGCGCTGTTTGGTTAAGTCGTTGTGCTGCAGCACCATGTCCTGTTCCGCCATGTGGCAGAGTCGGTTGGCTTTGATGCAAAGCGACCGGATATCGAATGTTAGTTCCTGCGGACTATAATCATCCCATGCTTCTATCAGGACGTTGAGCATCCTGCAGAAACTCTCAAGTTGTCGGTCGAAGACCTCGTAGCTGAAATTTGCGTTTTCAGTATCTGCCATATAT
>OQVN01000066.1_pt1 | contig 38760 bp, 35 predicted proteins | sample 1691621 | NCBI WGS metagenome assembly OQVN01 (sample SAMN03418278, study PRJEB22391) | human gut metagenome | biome: human-gut; feature: organic feature; material: feces | host: Homo sapiens | place: Tanzania | collected 2013-01 | reverse complement strand
CAAGGTTCCGGAAATAATTTTTCACAATCCGGTCCTCCAGGGAATGAAACGTTATCACGCCAAGTTTTCCACCAACATTCAGATTGTTGAACGCATTGTGCAAAGCATCAGGAATATGACGAAGTTCGCTGTTCACCGCAATTCTTAACGCCTGAAAAGTTCTTGTTGCCGGATGAATCTGCCCATAACGGTAATTTGCCGGCACCGCGTTAAAAATTATCTCAGCAAGCACTTTGGAAGACTCAATCTTCCCGCCATTCCTTGCTTCCACAATCGCACGAGCAATTCTGCGGCTCAGTTTTTCCTCACCATAAAGATAAATAAGGTTTGCCAGTTCCTCTTCATTCATGCCGTTTACAATATCCGCCGCCGACTCGTTTTCAGAATCCGGATCAAGGCGCATATCAAGAGGCTCGTCATACCTAAAAGAAAAACCACGGCCGCTCCGCTCATAATGAAACACGGAAATTCCCAAATCAAAAAGAATCAAATCCGGTTTCGGAAATTCGGCTGGATACGACGTATAAAAATCGTTGAACCAACCATTATAAAAATGCATTCTGTCACCATAAGGCGCAAGTCTTTCCTTGGCGCGCGACTGGATAACAGAATCTGCATCAATACCAATAATATTTAAAGAAGGAAAAGTTGAAAGAAAAGCATTTGAATGTCCGCCTTCCCCCAAAGTAGAATCAACCATCCAGGCAGATTTTTCATAAGGCTCGCCCACAGGACTAAGATATTCAAGGCAAGGCTTTAACAAAACCGGAGTATGAACGATTTCCACTTTAATTCCCCACAAAAACTAGAAGCTTATGTTCTTGAACTGCTCACTTGCTTCCAGAAGTTTATCCTCAGTTTCTGCCATATAACTTTCATAAGACTGCGCATCCCAAAGCTCAATGAATTTCTGTTCACCAAGAAAAATACAATCTTTTGAAAGAGAGGCGTACTCCCTTAAACTCTGCGGGATTGAAAGACGGCCAGATTTATCAAACTCAATTTCCTGAGCCGGCGCAATAAAACGCCGCATGATAATCCTGTTCTGCTCACTGAAAGGAGAAGCGTTTGCCATAAGTTTTGCAGACATATTCTCCCATTCTTCCGTAGTAAAAAGCCACAAACACCGCTCGATTGCCTTTGTCACAATCATGACATTTGAAGAAATTCCGGCGCGCAACTTTGAAGGAAACATAATACGACCTTTTTCGTCCAGCGTATTTTTATATTCACCTGTAAGAAGTTTCATGCCATTTTCTTCCACTTTTTACTACTTTTTCCCACTTGATTACCATTTTAATCAACAAATTCATAAAGTCAATTGCAAAAATTGCCGATAATTGCAAAAAGTTTCAAGTTCCAGTATATTTTTCCACATATCCGTATAGCAAACAGAAGCAAAGCAGAAAATGATAAACACATACAAAGAAAGCACACTTCACCGAACACTAAAGGAACTTTACGCGCTAGAAGAAGATTCAAAAACCGAGGCAGAAGCAGACGGACATATCTACGACATCCTTACAAAAGATGGAAAAGTAATAGAAATCCAGACGCAAAACCTTGGAAAACTGCTGAAAAAAATCCAGGACGCACTTTCCAGAAACAGAATCTGTAAGATTGTCCACCCAGTTGTTGTCTCAAAAACAATAGAAACTTACACCGAGGAAGGAATTCTTATAAAAAAAAGCCGTAGCCCGAAAAAAGAAAATGAATATACACTTCTGAAAGAGCTGACCGGCCTTTACCCTATTCTGCTTGAAAAAAATTTCACACTTGAAATTCTTTTTGTAAAAACCACAGAAATACGCACAAAGACAAAAATTCCAGAGCAGTCAGAAAATAAAAGAAGAAGATTCAAGAAAGACTGGCAAAAAACAGACAAGAAACTGAACGAAATAACAGGAACGAAAATTTTCTCATGCACAAAAGATTACATGGAACTGATTCCGAAGGAACTTCCATATGAATTCTGCTCAAAAGACATTGCCGAGGCACTAAAAAAAGACAGCACAAAACCCAAAAATGCGGCAAATTCCGCAAATCTGATTGCATGGCTTTTTGTAAGAATGAACATTTTTGAACACACAGAAACAAAAAACAGAAGAAAATTTTACAAAATATCAGAAAAACAAAAAAATTAAAAAGACATAAAAAAGACCGCCTGAAACAATTCAAGCGGTCTTCTTAACATTTAGTCCAAATTACCAGGCATCAGACATATCATCAATATCCTGATTTTCCAAATCATAAAGATCTGTTACACAACGAAGGTCATCAAGATACATATAATATGTGCCACGAGCAAGCATCGGATTACAGTCTACACGGAAGCCAATAATGCGAAGTCCTGGCTTATTTCCATAATATGCGCTGTGCTGAACAATTCCATGCTCGCTGTCCGGACTAGGAGGAACCACACAAGTAAGTTTTTTCCAGCCAGAAAAACCAAGATTGCCCATATAAAGCTCGTAATTGCGACCAAAATAATCTTCAACCAAAAGATACATATCATGTCCCTGGTTGCGTCCACAAACCCATACAGAAACAGTTTTTACAATACCTTCTGTTGCAATCGGGCGCTGAGCTGTTATGTAGAAGGAATTTACTCCACGGCGGAAAAATTCAACTTTTACACCAAGAACCTGAGTGTCCTCTGCATCCTCATCACCTTTCAAAGGCTCTTTCATCGCTGGAGAACCTTCAAAATTTCGTGCAGAAATAACACCATAATCAGGAGACATATGAACAAACCAAGAACCATCACGTTCAAATCTATCCAAAGACTGCTCGCGCAAAGCCTGCATTGCAGAATCATTTCCGACAGTTTCCGGATTCGGATCTTCAACAAGACTATTCTGGGCAAAAACCGCACAAGCAGCGGCTGCAACTAAAACTGACAAAAGAAACTTTTTCATTATTATTTAGCCTCCGAAGAAGAATTTGAAGAAGAACCAGCATTTGCAGCGTTTGAACCAGTCTCTGCATTGCTGAAATCCTGATCTTTCAATTCATAACCATCGTAGATATATGACAGAGAATTAGACATATACTTAAGATTGTCAAAATAAATTGTAAAATCATCAACATACTCAGCGGCATCTGAACGAACCCTGAATCCAACAAAAGAAAGATTTCGTGGACCTGAGCGAAGTCTTGAATGCTGATTTATCCATCCAGGAATTTTTACAATAACATTCTTCCAGCCATTAAAGCGAGTATTGCATACAGGCAAGACATGAACGCGTCCGTCTGCATCACGAATCATAACTTCCAGATAATAGAGGTAATTTGCACCCCAAACCCAGAAATCAAGGTGATCAACATCGCCGACAAACTGTGGCTCATAAGTTTTTCCATCTTTCATTGGAATGACTTCAAGCCAGTTGTCGCCCTTTCTGTTGAAAGCAGCGTTTATGCCAAGAACTTTCGGTTCAACATCAGCTGGCTGGAACTGCTTCAAAGAATTAGGAATTCCATTGAAATAACCAAACTTCGGATACCCTTCTGCAACAAAACGGCTGGCATTTACTGTCCAAGTCCATTCTTTTTCCGTGTCAAAGTTATCAATAGTGAATGTTTCAACACTTTTTGAGTTTGGCTGACTGAATGCCGGAATGCAAAGCGCAAAAAGCAGTGCAAGATTTACAAAGACCATCAAGCCCTTTTTCATGTAAAACTCCTTATACCATATTACATTCCGAAAATGGAATGTCTCATTCAAGATTATCGGAATAAATATATTTAATGTTTACAGTTTTTACTTGTTCAAAAATTAAGAAATTCAATTCTTGATAAGCCATTACAATTATATTTACAGTATTATTATTTGTCAAATTATTTACCGATAAAAAAACGCTTCTTACGGATTTTCAATCATCAGAAATTATGATAATATAAAAAGTATCTGGAAATTCTCAAAGTTTCTGGAAGAATTGTGCAAGGTCATGAGTTGCACGATTATCGAAATAATTTTGGAGGTCATAAAATGGCATTGGTTTCAGCAGTAGAAATGGTAAAAAAAGCTCACGCTGGTCACTACGCAATTCCTGCATTCAACACAAATAACCTTGAATGGACAAAATCCATTCTTGCTGGTATTCAGGAAGCAAAATCACCGGCTATCATTCAGGTTTCTGAAGGTGCGGCTAAATACATGGGCGGATACAAGACAGTTGTAAATCTTGTAAAAGATCTTTACGAATCAATGGGAACCACAGTTCCTGTAGCCCTTCACCTTGACCATGGTACTTACGAAGGTGCAAAAAAAGTTATTGAAGCTGGCTTTACTTCTGTAATGTTCGACGGTTCACATTTTGATTTTGATGAAAACGTTGCAAAATCAAAGGAAATCATTGAACTTGCACACGCAAAAGGAATGTCTGTTGAATGTGAAGTTGGTGGAATCGGCGGTGTAGAAGACGGTGTTGCTTCTAACGGTGAACTTGCAGATCCAGAAGAATGCAAAAAAATCGCGGCTCTTGGCGTTGACTTCCTTGCTGCCGGAATCGGTAACATCCACGGTGTTTATCCAGCTAACTGGGCAGGATTGAACTTTGACCGCCTCGGCGAAATCAGCACTGCAGTAGAAGGAAAACCACTCGTACTTCATGGCGGTTCAGGAATTCCTTTTGATCAGGTTCATAAGGCTGTAACTCTTGGTGTTTCAAAAGTAAACATCAACACAGAACTTCAGCTTGAATTCGCGGCTGCAACACGCAAATACATTGAAGCTGGAAAAGACAAGGAAGGAAAAGGATACGATCCACGAAAACTTCTAAAACCAGGTTTCGATGCAATCATTGCAAAAGTAATTGACCTTTGCAAAGCATTCGGTTCTGCAGGCCAGGCTTAATCGCTTGAAAAACTGACGATTTTCAAAAATCCCGCTTAAACGGAAGTTATTTCTGTTATGGCGGGATTTTTTTATAACAAATCATGAATCAACTTATAAGCGATTGAACCAGGCGGCGGGCTGTCGGGGCAATTTTCCGGGTCAAACCAGGCGGCGTCGGAGATTTCGTCTTTCTGGAGTTTTAACTCGCCGCTTTTGTAGTCAGCGGTGAAACCTAGCATCAGCTGGTCTGGAAATGGCCAGCTTTGGCTTCCTTTGTAAACGAGATTTTTTATCAACAGGCCGGTTTCCTCAAAAACTTCGCGGTGACAGGCTTGCTCGGCGGATTCCCCGGCTTCTATAAAACCCGCGATACACGCGTGCATCGACGTGTTTCTGTATGTGTGGCGCGCTAGAAGGACTTTTCCGTCCTGGTTGTGGACTGCAATTATTATGCATGGTTCTATGCGCGGAAAATATATTTTTTTGCAGTACGGACATTCCAACGCAGAAAGTTCCTTGTGATTCTGCAATTTTTGAGCGCAGCTTGAGCAGAATTTTGTGTTTTTTCGCCATTCCAGAATGTGCTTTGCGCGGAACAACGGCGCACTTTTTATTTCTTCATTTGCGGCAAAATATTGGCGCAACGTCTGGAAGGAATATTCTGCGGTGATTAGTTCTTTTGAAGGAATAGAAATTGCGCAGAATTCAAGCGGGGGCGTTGCGGGGGCGACAGCCCCTGCACGGTGGATAGACGAAAACGAGACGGATGTTGAGTTTGAGGCGTAAGGCGGTTGTCCGCCTTCCTTATTTTTTTGAGTTTCTTCTATAAAATCCGCATCCGGGTAGCGGCGCTTAAAATCCAGCAAATCGTCAAAATCAAGCTCCGAGCCGTCAGAATGAAGGACACATTCTTTTTCGATTACCGCAAAGCAGCGTTTTTGGCTTTTTTTGGGATTTTCAGTAAACGGCATTATTTTTATTTCTCCAATTTTGAAAATGGAATGAACGGCGGCTGATTTTTTTTATGTTCGCCAAGCATTTTTTCCATCCAGACCATATTGTACCAGTGGTTGAATTTATATCCGCAGTCGTGGAATTTTCCGACCATGCGGTAGCCTTGATTTTCGTGGAAAAATATGCTCGCGTTTGTAAGATGTTCGTCCGGCTCGTCTGTCTGGGCTATGCAGGCGTTTGCGTTAAGAATGTTTTGTCTTGAAAGTGTTGACTCAAGCTGGCTCAAAAGCGCAGAACCGATTCCTGAGCGGCGAAGATTTTTCTTGACGTAAATTGAAGTTTCCACCGCCCAGTCATATGCCTCTCGTTCCTTGAAGGCGCTTGCGTAGGCGTAACCGACGATTTTTCCGTCCTGCTCCGCAACGTAGTATGGATAATTTTTTAGCGTTGCGGCTATTCTTCCGCGGAATTCTTCCAGAGAAGGAACTTCGTATTCAAAAGTAATTGCTGTTTCTTTTACATAAGGCGCGTAAAGTTCCAGCAAAGTTTCAGCATCATCTTCTTTTGCAAGTCGAATATTCATATTGACTAGATATTACCAAAAAATTTGCAAATGACACAACATTATTTTCTTGTTAAAATAGCGCCATGAATGCTTACAAATTTTTTCATCCGGATTTGACGAATGATAATATCGCAAAATCTTTGCTAGCTTTTACACTGCCGCTTATGGTTTCGCTTGTTTTTCAGCAGTTTTACAATGCGGTTGACACAATAATTGTGGGGCATTACCTTGGAGAAAATTCGCTCGCCGCAATTGGCGCATGCGCTTCAATATACGAGCTTCTTGTGGGGTTTGGAACTGGTTTCGGAAACGGACTTGGAATTGTTGCGGCGCGGGCTTATGGCGCGAACAATATTGAACAGCTCAAAAAGGTCGTTGCATCTTCTTTTGTAATAACTGTTTTTGTGACAATTTTTATAATGTTTTTTGGGCAGTTGACTTTAAAGCCGATGCTTTCTTTTTTGGGAACGCCGGCGGAAATAATTGAGGAAGCGTACTCGTACATCTGGTTTATCGCGATTTTTTCAGGGGTCCTTTTTGCATATAATCTTTTGAGCGGACTTTTGCGCGCAATTGGAGACAGTTTCATGCCGCTGATTTTTTTGATCGTCTCCTCGCTGCTGAATATTTTCTTTGATATTCTGATGATTGTAAAATTCAATCTTGGCGTGATGGGAACTGCGGTCGCAACGGTTGTGGCTCAGGGAATAAGCGCGCTTCTTTGTTTTTTTTACATTCTTTTTAAGGTGAAAATCCTTATTCCCGGAAAAAAACATTTCAGGGCGGAACAAAAACTCTACCGCGACTTGATTGGTCAGGGGCTTTCAATGGCACTGATGAGCGCGATTGTAAGCTCCGGCTCAGTTGTTCTGCAGGCACCGATAAACAGTTTTGGCACAATGATTATTGCAGGTCATATTTCAGCGCGGAAAATTTTTGGAATCACAAATATTCCTCTGATTTCCATTGGAATTGCCAGCGCGACTTTCGTATCTCAGAATCTTGGCGCACAAAAAATCGACCGAATAAAAAAAGGCGTACGCACCGCAAATTTCATGTGCATAATCTGGGGAATTTTATGCACGGTTGCACTCCCCTTGACCGCAAAAATTCTTATACGCGCAATCAGTGGCTCTTCAAATGATGAAGTGATTTCTTATGGTTCAAAATACATAATATTCATGCAGCCGTTCTACGCGGTTCTGGGAATTCTTGTTGTCTCAAGGAACAGTCTTCAAGGCCTGGGCAGCAAAATCGTTCCGCTTTTTTCAAGCGTGATTGAATTTCTAGGAAAAGTGATTTTTACGCTCGCAATTATTCCCAGGACAGGGCTTTGGGGAATCATTGCCTGCGAACCGCTAATCTGGTGCGCAATGACAATCCAGCTTGTGTGGGCGTACAAGATTAAAATATCAAAAGTAAGTTTTTCCTGAAAACGCCAATTTTTATTTCAATAATTTTTTAGCCCAGCCTGATTTTTTAGTTGATTTTACAAAACGCGTCAAAAAAATCCTTGGTTTTGCTCCAATATTTTTTTCCCCAGTTTTCAAAATTCCATTCATCGGAATATTCGCTGCATTCATAGTCAATGTAAAAAAGTTTTTCATTCTGAACAATAAAATTTGTCGGATAATAATCCAGATTCAAGCCTTTTTCATTGATTTTTTTTGCCATTTCCCTGGCTTGAGCAAGATATTCTTCCTTCATTTTGTCATTTTTTATAATGGAAACAATATCTTCGCCATCAATAAATTCTTTCAGGACAATTTCTTTTTCAAAATCTATTTCATATAATTTTGGAATGTTTACGCCGGCTTCCAAAAGACGCTGATAATCCCTGGATTCTGCCTGAATTTTATTTCCAAACTGAAAATATGCGCATGGCTCGTGATGAATTTGTTTTAAGGTGAATTTGTTTCCGTCTTTTTCCGCAAGATATGAATATCCGCCCTTTCCTTTGCCTAAAAGCTTTATTATTGAAAAGATTTTGCCGTTCACTTCAAAGTTTTGTGGAATTTGCATAAACTTTCTTCCTCATATAAAAAATTTGGGCAACTTATTTACGTTTTATACCAACCAGCAAATCATAACGAGAAACTTTCTGGAAGAAGTTCTCCCAAAGTAAAAATTTTGTATTCAGAAACTGATTTTGCCAGGATGATTTTAAAATCAGGCTGACAGAATTCGCGCAAAACCTGACGGCAGACTCCGCACGGCGAGCAGAATTTTTCAACTTTTCCGTTTTTTCCGCCAACAATGCAGATTGCAGAAAAATCTTTTTCGCCTTCGCTTACAGCCTTAAAGATTGCAGTCCGTTCAGCGCAATTGCTAGGTCCATACGCGGAATTTTCAACATTGCAGCCGCCATAAATTTTTCCACTTTTTGAAAGCAGAGCGGCTCCAACAAAAAAGTTAGAATATGGTGCATATGAAAATTTCAGCATTTCCATAGCCTTTTGAATAAGATTTGTTTCTGAATTTTCCATATGCGACCTCGCTTTAGTATTAATGTCAAGTTTTTAGGAATTGCAAAAAATCGCTGAAAGCGTTTTTTCACAACTTATAAAAAACTCGACATTCATATTATTAAACTTTTGTTAAACCATTGATTCTTTTATTATCTCAGCGGCTTTTTCTGCCGTAAGACCGGACAAGATTTCCCGGTCTGTAAGATTTTTCAAGGAAATTGTGCCGGATTTTATTTCATCCTCGCCAAGCATAATTCCCCATTTTACGCCTTTTGCGGTTGTTACCGCATATTGCTGAGCCATTTTTTTTGCGTCCGGAAAAACTTCAACATTTATTCCTAAAGAGCGGAGATTTGCGGCAACTTTCTGGTAATAAATCGAATTTTTTGCGTCAAGGCAATAAATTTCCGCGTCAAGATAACTTCCTTCAGACTTGAAAACACCAAGCTGTTCAAGTCCGGCAATAAGCCTGTCGATTCCAATAGAAGCGCCAACACCAGGAACTTTTTCCTTCATGTAAAGACCGGCAAGATTGTCGTAGCGGCCGCCAGAACAAACAGAACCGATTGAAGGAAGTTCGTTCAGGAAAGTTTCGTACACAACGCCTGTGTAATAGTCGAGTCCGCGCGTAATGCTTGGGTCAAGAACATAAGTTTTTTCAATTCCAGCTGCTTTCATCATTTCGTATATGTCGCGCATACGCTGGGTGTCCGAATCTGCGCCGCCGGCAAGAGCTTCAATCTTTGAAAGAATTTCTTCAAACGAACCTTTGCTGGAAATGTATTCAATTATTTTTTCAGCCTTTTTTTCATCGCCGGTAAATTCATTCAGTTCTTTTAAAACTTCTTCCTCGCCGACTTTTGCAAGCTTATCAACAGAACGAAGAATATCCTCGCTTTTTTCGCTTACGCCAAGATTCGCAAGAAAACGATTAAAAATTCCGCGGTGGTTCACGTGAATTGTAATATTTTCAACGCCAATTCCGTTCAAAGCCACCTTCATAACATTCAGAATCTCAAAATCAGCTGCGGCGCTGTCTGAACCGACTGTATCAATATCACACTGGACAAATTCACGGTAACGGCCGGCCTGCGGTTTTTCTCCGCGCCAGACTTTCGCAATATGATAACGTTTGAACGGAAAATAAAGTTCATTTTTATGCTCAGCCGTAAAACGCGCGAAAGGAACTGTAAGGTCAAAACGCAATGCGACATCGCGGCCACCATTGTCCTCAAAGCGGAAAACCTGCTTTTCTGTCTCGCCGTTGCTTTTTCGCAAAAGAATTTCTGTGTATTCAAGAACCGGCGTATCAATAGGAACAAATCCAAAAGATCTGTAAACTTGTGTAATTTTTTCTGTAAGATTCGTTCTTCCAATTTCAGCTTCTGGCAAAAAATCCCGGAAGCCTTTAAGAACTCTAGGTTGAATTAAATCGCTCATACAAAACATAATATCACAAAAAACTTGCAAGTTACAACAAAATCAATAAAATATAAGACATTATGATTCTTGCATTTGATATTGGAAACACAAACATTAAAGTCGCAATTATTGAAGGCGAAAAAATCACATACCAATGGCGGCTTTCAACAGATCCGAAGCGAACCGGCGACGAATATTTTTCAGCGCTACGCCCGCTTTTTATTGATGCCGGAATTGATTTTTCAAAGATTGATGATGCTGTAATCAGTGCGGTTGTTCCAGCGTTGATTGGCCCGTTTATTATTGTAACCCAGCATTTCTGTGGAAAAAAACCGCTTGTAATCGGACCGGAAATTTATCAAAAACTTTCAGTAAAAATTCCGGAAACCGCAGTCCACGAGATTGGAACAGATTTGCTAAGCGACGCCGTTGCTGCCTGGGAAAAATATAAAACTCCAGCAATTGTAATTGATTTCGGAACAGCGCTTTCGTTTACGGCAGTTGATCATAAAGGAAACATCGCAGGAATCGCGATTGCACCAGGACTTGGAACGGCAATCAACTCGCTTTTCAGCAATACAGCCCAGCTTCCGGCGGTTCCGATGGAAGTTCCAGAATCAAGCCTTGGAAAAAACACTGTATGGGCGATCCAGTCAGGAATTTTTCTAGGCTACAAAGGTCTTGTAGAATCAATGGTCAGCAAAATGAAAACCGACCTTTCAAAAGAAAGCATGACAAAAAAGGAAGATATAAAAGTCATTGCAACTGGCGGGCTGAACAGCATGCTTCAGCCAATCACAAAGTGCTTTAATTTTATAGACAAAGATTTAACAATCACAGGAATGAATTTTATTTTAAAAGCTGTAAGAAAACAATAAAATCAATCAGCTTTTTCCATAAAATCCTCAAACTGAACACCAGAACCGTTTTCAACATCTTTTGTTAAAACTGCGCCAACAACAAGATTCAAGAATTCTGGACCAATTCCGGGTGTCAATATTTTTTCTGTCCGCAAAACACCAATATCAGCCGGAACAATTTTTTCGCCTTTTTTCAATGCTCGCATAAAATGAAGGGAACGGTTTGTGCGGCCGTAATTTTTTTCTTCAGCAGGCGCAAGTTTTTTTATTCCATCGCCAAGACAGGAAAGAATTTTTTGCGGCTCAAAAGATTCTTTTAGCTGAGAAAATGCAATCTCCCATCCTTTTTCTTTTCCGTACCGATGCAAGACCGCCTCAGTCTGATGAACAGTATGAACCATAAGCGCAAACTGCTCGCCTTCAAGAGCCACAGGGTCATCCAGACCGCTTGTTTTTCGGCTTAAAGTAATATGCTTCTCAATAACTGTTCCGCCACAAATGACCGAAAGAACAGGCACAAGAACTGGATCAAGGCTGTGATCACTCACGCCTGTTTCAACACCAAAAATATTCTTTAGATTTGAAACAAGTTTCAGGTTATATTCAGTTTCTGGTGCAGGATAGCTTGTTATGCAGTGAAGAAGCGAGACATTTTCAGTTCCAAGAATTGAAAGCGCTTTTTCTATATCCTTTAATTTTGAGACGCCCGAAGAAACTATAACAGGAACAGGATTTTTTCCGTTTTTCTTTTGCGCCGCACGGAAATCTGACAAAAATTCCAGCATGGGAAAATGATTCAGTTCCGGCGAGGCAATCTTTATATAGTCGGGATTTATATTTAAAAGTTCCGCAAGACTTCTCAATCCGAAAGGAGAACATACAAATTTCACATTTTTTGAATGGGCATATTCAAGCATTTCCTCATAAAAAGAAGAATCACACTCAAGCTGCTTAAAACGATCGTAAAGCCTTATATTTCCTGTGGGAAGTTTTACAAAACCTGTATCCGGATGAAGAATTTCGTCTGCATAAACCCACTGGAATTTTACGGCATCCGCTCCGGCTTCCACTGCACAGTCAACAAGCTGTTTTGCTTTTTTTAAGGAACCTTCATGGCTTGTGCCGATTTCTGCGATTATAAAAGCCATTATTTTAATAATCCTGCTGCATTTTCAGCCTTAAAACGGTTCGGATAAATATCAATAACTGATTCAGGAAGCCAACCTTCATCAAAATAATACCAATTTTCCGTGTTGTTAAAAACAGCTTTTCCTTTTACCTGAAGGATATCGCCTTTTCTGCAATGTCCGTTTATTTCGCTTGACCAATCGGTATTTTTTCTGAAAGCCGCATACGGATCAATAACAACAGCCCACTGAACATCAGGAGCAAGGGCAAGCGGCTCAGAATTGTCAAAAACTATTTCTTTTTTTGAAGAACATGAAATAATAACCAACGCAAAAATGAAAATCACAGAAAACAGTTTCATCTGAGCTAACAAAAATCGACGCATTTATTTTTCCAGGAATTTTAATACATCAGGATAAATTTTCAAATCTGAATCAACAAAGCTCAGATTTTCAATTTCTTTCGGAAAAACCCATTTATATTCAGTGTGTTCTGTAAGAACATAAGGTTTTTCAATTCCATCATGCTCAAGCTGAACAAGATACGCATTCAAAAAACATTCTTTTTCCTTGTGGAAAAATGAGCATGACGTGATTTTTTCGCCAGGAACAGCTTTTACGCCAAATTCCTCACGCATTTCACGCACAATTGCCATCTGGTCAGTTTCGCCGGCATCAACTTTTCCGCCAGGAAATTCCCAGCGGTTTCCCATATCGCCCTTTGGAATTCTATGGGCAACAAGAATTTTTCCATCTTTATAAACAATACACGCAACCGAATTACTCATTAAAGAAAAAGGACTCCTGGAATTATAAAATGAACAACAGCCGCCGCCATGCAAACCGCCCCGATATATTTTTTATGCTCAACAAAAACATTCTGAAAAAAAGCCGGCAACTCAAGATTTGCTGAACTGTTCTCAACGTAATATTCAAAAAGCATAGCCGCACCGCCAAGAAGCCCTGCCAACGCCGGCACAAGGTCACCCAAAAACGGAATTCCGTTCACCGCAGAAAGAAGTTTCACAATCGCCACAAAAATAGAAAGAACGCCAATCACAAGCTGAAAAAGCTTGTCGTTAAGCACAGAATTTTTTGCAAACATTCCATTAACAGATTTTTTCTGATGAGGCAACTTTACGCCACGGTAATCTGTGTCCAAAAAAGAAATATCATCATCAGGATTTACTTTTTCCTCCACCGGCGAAGCCTGCTCCTCTTCCTGCCCTGAAGATTTTCCAAAAAAAAGAATAAAACCAACAAGAAGGTTCAAAAAAACTGACAAAAAATAAAATTGTATCATATCCGCCTCTTTCTAACGCTTTACAATATTTGTTGAAAAACTTTTTTTCTCATCGCCAAGCGTTACTTCTGCAACAATATTTATTATATCATAATCCTTGAATTGTGTCCGTAGAAAAAGCTCGTCTCCGTCATAAGAATCAGAAACCTCTGAGGTTTGCACAACTGTTCCAGAAGAATCAACCGCATTAAAAACCGCCGTTACAGGAAGAGGAATAAATTCATCGCGTTTTTTATTTTTTCCAGAAATTCCTTCCGCCTTGAACGTTACATAAACTTCCTCTGTATAGGAAAATGCTGTCAAGCTTCCATAAGTTTCACCGATTCTTGATTTATTTTTGTTGGCCTGATAAGACATAAAATATGCAAATCCGCAAAAAAGAATAAGAAAAATAAGCATAGAGCGGTTCAATGGATTCTTAAGAAGAATTTTAAATGGATTTCTCGTAAACTGGTTCACTTTTCCAGCATAAAAATCCTGGACAATTTTAGGGGCATTTTTTATACGTTCCTCGCGATTATAATAAAAATGCAAAGGTTTTTCACCGTCGGCATATCCTTCATCAATTTTATCAAAATCCATAGCAAACCTTTATTTAAACATTGTATCCAAAAGCGAATCCGTGCGCCACCAGACAATTCTGGCTTTTTCTTTTTCACAAAGAAGAGCAGAAATAATCCCCTCATCCGAAAGCGAAAGAGAATAATAAAGTGTATTTTTGTGGTCAATTTCAATATTTCGTTTTATGACATTCTGTGTTCCCGGCTGCAGCATCAAAACATTGAAGCCCTTATCCGTTGTGATTATAAAATACATCCAAGTATTTTTTGTCACACCAAGAAAATCATACGGCAACTTGTACGTAAGCTTTGAAAAATCTTCAGTAACAGATTCCTCATAAGCCGGAATGTTCAGAGCCTCGCCGAATTTTCCAGTTGAAATATCAAGCGGATAAACAGAACTTTTTACGTAATCAATTCCAGACTGCGTTTTTGACTCTTCATCGATGTGAGAAAAATAATAGTCAACCTTTACATAAAGCCGTTCCGCATAACAGTCTGGAACAATATTTTCAACAGTAACAAAAAGGTCAGTCTGCTCTGCGTTCACATTGACTGATTCAGGCGTAATGCCAGGCACAACTTTCACTCCGACCGGAACCTGATACTTTAAAAATCCAGAAGAAGCAAACCAATAAGCCGCAAGCCCATCGTTTGTTGAGCAGATAACTACAATTTCATTGTTTTCTGTTGTATAGATATTTTTTATGTCTGGAAATGGAGTTCCGCTTGGCCCTTGTTGACCAAGATAATCAATCTCTTTTCCATCGCTGGAAATCCGCAGAACAACCTGACTGTAAAGAAGACTTAAATCCTCCGCCTGTTCATTACGTTCCCGCGGGACATTTCCGACCGCATAAATATATTTCCGGGAATCAACCGCAATTTTTCCGGTCAAGGCAAAAGGATACGAAATCGGCTTCCAGATTCCAGAAGCAGCATCGATAATAGAAGAAAAATTTGCCTGGCTGTAAAAATCCTCGCTGTAAAAAAGAGAAAGCAAGTCGCCATAAGAGTTAAGAGAAAGAACCTTGCCGGCGTCACCATTAACTATGTAAAAAAAACCATCCCGCATATAAAGCGAAGTTGAAACCGGTCCGCTTTCCTTTAGTTTGAAAAGATTTATCTGCTCCGCAAAATTTCCGTAATTCAAGGTAAAAAGTTCATTTTCAGAAACAGAAAGAACTTTGTTCGACCTTATGCACGAAGCAAAAAAAACAGAAATAAATGCGAAAAACAGACAAATAAAAATTTTTCTAAGCATTTCTTCCACAGCAGTTTTTATATTTTTTACCACTTCCACACGGACAAGGATCATTTCGTCCGATTTTAGGGGAAGAACGTCTTACAGTTATTGACTGTCCTTGAGTATGCTGAGCTGTAATACTTCCAGCCGCCTGACGTCGAGCCAAAGCCCCATTCATTGAAGAAGCCGGTCTAGCCTGCTGGGTGATATTCTCAGCTTCAGAATGCTGTGCGTTCATATTTCTCTGGTTATGCATAGCAGCTCTTCTTCGGGCTTCCTGAGCCTCTGGAGAAAGCTGAATGCGAACTTTAAATACTCTGGACATTACAACATTACGGATTGAATCAAGCATTTCATCAAACATATTAAATCCGTCAATCTTGTATTCCGTAAGAGGATTTTTTGAACCATAAGAACGTAATCCAACAGCCTCGCGCAAAGCCTCAAGTGCCTCAAGCTGGTCTAGCCATTTTTTGTCAATTATCTGAACGTACTGGTAACGGATAAAAAGATTGAAATTCTCTTTTCCGACCAAAGTTTCCTTTTCTGTAATATCGTTCTGCAGAGCCGCAAGAACAGCTTCCTGCGAGATATTTTCGCCAAGTGAAATACCAAAATAATTTGATACATCTTCAACAAGCTGCTTTCTTGCCTCATCCTTTTTTCCATGAGAATGTTCATAGTCATAGAAAAGATTTTCTACCATTTCATCAGCGTTATTCAAGACGCGCTGCGCAAGATCTTTATCTGCAAGGATTGAGTCGCGCTGCTCATAAATCACGTTTCTCTGCTCATTCAGAACATCATCATAATCAAGCAAATGTTTTCGGATCTCAAAGTTTCTGTCCTCAACTTTCTGCTGAGCCTTGGCAATTCCCTTGTTAAGCCATGGATGGTTTATCGGCTCGCCTGGTTCCATACCAATTCTCTGCATCATGACTTTCATACGGTCACCACCAAAAAGGCGCATTAAGTCATCATCCATGGAAATAAAGAATTTTGACCGTCCAGGATCGCCCTGTCGGCCAGAACGACCGCGGAGCTGATTATCAATTCGGCGCGACTCGTGGCGTTCAGAGCCAATTACATACAGACCGCCGGCTTTCTTGACTTCCTCGTTTTCCTTCAGCCAATTTTCTTTTTCAATTTTATACGCTGCCTCATACTGCTCTGGAGTGGCATTTGTTCCAGCCCGCTTTCTTGCGCGGAATTCCGGATTTCCACCAAGCTTAATATCAGTACCACGACCAGCCATGTTTGTCGCGATTGTAACAGCGCCTTTTGCACCTGCCTCGGCAATAATCATAGCTTCGCGTGCATGGTTCTTTGCGTTCAAGACCTCGTGACGGATTCCTTTTTTAGTCAAAAGAGCTGAAAGAAGCTCTGATTTTTCTACAGAAACAGTACCGACAATCACAGGCTGACCTTTTGCATGAGCCTCCTGAACTTCCTTGCAGATTGCCTCCCACTTGTCCTGCTCGTTCAGATAAACCTCATCATTTTCGTCAATACGGGCAACAGGACGATTTGTAGGAATCGCAACAACATCAAGATGATAAATTTTATTAAATTCAACAGCTTCTGTAGCAGCAGTACCAGTCATTCCAGAGAGTTTTGCATACATTCGGAAAAAATTCTGGAAAGTGATTGTGGCAAGCGTTCGGTTTCTCTGCGCAATCTTCAGATGCTCTTTTGCCTCAATCGCCTGATGAAGCCCATCGCCATAACGCCGACCTTCCAGAACACGACCAGTGAATTCATCAACAATCTGAACCTGCCCGTCGCGAACAAGATAATCAACATCATTGTGGTAAAGGACATGAGCCCTTACAGCCTGGGTAAAATAATGAACATATTCAAAATATTCCTCATCAACAACTTTTGCGTCCGCCGGAATAAGATTATGCTTGTGAAGAATCTCATCGATATGCGCAATTCCTTTATCAGTAAAAGAAATCCGCTTTGACTTCTCATCAATCTTGTAATCACCCTTTATGAGTTTTCGCTGCTCAGGTTCCATCTCAACTTCGTCTGGGTAATCATCAGTTTTCGGATCTTTTTCGACCTCAGAAAGCTCGTCCACATATTTATCAACTTCGTGGTACTTATACGTATCATCCTCGCCCTGTCCAGAAATGATAAGCGGTGTTCTTGCCTCATCAATAAGAATCGAGTCAATTTCATCAACTACACAAAAATTAAATCCGCGCTGAACTTTGCGTTCAAGCTCAATCTGCATGTTGTCGCGCAAATAGTCAAAGCCAAACTCATTGTTTGTACCATAAGTAATATCGCAGTTGTACGCAACTTTTCTTGCCTCATTGTCCATATTGGAAAGAATCGAGCCGACCGTCTGTCCAAGATAAGCATAAACCGGGCGCATCCAGTTGGCATCTCGCTCAGCAAGATAATCGTTTACAGTAACAACATGAACGCCTTTTCCAGTAAGAGAATTAAGATAAACCGCAGGAACGCACATAAGAGTTTTTCCTTCACCGGTTTTCATCTCAGTGATTCGTCCTGAATGCAGAACAAGCGAACCCATAATCTGAACATCATAAGCTCTTTCTCCAAGCACACGGAACGCGGCCTCTCTTGCCAAAGCAAAGGCCTCTGGAAGAATATCATCAAGTGAAGCGCCATTTTCCAGACGCTCTTTAAATTCTTTAGTCTGTTTCGGAAAATCTTCTGCACTAAGCGATTTAGCCCACTCTTCTTTTGCGTTTACAGCAGCAACAAGTGGCTTAAGTTTCTTTACATCCCTTTCATTCTGGGAACCAAACAATACGGTTAATACTTTATCAATAAACATAGTACTTTAAATATAAAGTTTTTTACGTGGCAAGTAAAGAATTATTTTTTATTTTATTAAAATGAAAGGCGGACAACAACGTTCAAGCCTGCGGCTTTCACTCCTTAGAAAAAACCCAAGATCTTTTTCTGACGCCATTTTTTCAGGAAGGACGGACAACCGCCCAAAGTAACAGTTTTGCCTGCAAAACTGCAAACGAAGCTAAATTAATAATCCCATAAAAGAAATAGAAGCTTCGTTGCTACCCACCGTGCGGACACATTTTCCTGAGACTCTGTTTTGCAAAGTCTGTAGCGAAGCGTATAACGCCCCTTTCCGCAAATTATCTTGTTTTTATTCCGCTAATCCTGTTCGCCGGCCAGAACCTGTAGACCGCCGAACCCAAGATTCTTTTCTTATTAACGTACTGAGGAGCAATGTTTGAATAATAAAGAACAGAATAATCATCTTCCTTTGTGAGCGGCTTGAACGCAGATTCATACGAATGTCGCATATCAAGAGAATTAAAACGGTTATCGCCCATCATAAAATAACAGCCGTCAGGAATATACTGCGGAGTTCCATCATCAAGGCTGGCAGGAAAAACCGGCATATTGCGCTGATCCAAAATCAAAAGGTAAAAATAAAGTTTCTGCGCTTCTGTGATATATTCCACAATTTTCTTGTCGGCATTAATGTCATCAGTGGAATAACCTTTTTCAATAAGCTCGGCAGTCCTAAGGAAAGTTCTTCCGGCCGCAAGCTTTATCATAACATTCAGCCTAAAATTCGATTCCGCATAAAAATCACCGTTAAAAAGTGTCAATGAATTTGCACTTTTTGCAATCTTTTTGTCCCGCCCGGAAACGTTAAAAGCCGCGCCGATTTTTCCATCATTCAGCCAGTCGCACATAAAACTGTCAAACCAGCGGCAATTTTCTATTCCTGAAAGAATTTTTCTTGTGTTTTCATAATAATTTGAAAAAAGTTCATAAGTGTTCAAGGAAATCGGCGATTTTTCAGCGTCAGAAATTCCAATCCTATCAAAAATTGAATGAAATTTTCTTGAAATAGACAAACATTCAGCGGCAGCCGCATTCAAGTCAAAATTTCTGCGTTCATCCTCAATTTCAATCATCAAATCGTAGTTTTTCTGGTTCAGAGGAACATCCTGGACAGCACTTTTTTTCATGCTGTTCAAACGAGCCGCAACCGGAGCAAGATTCCAGCAGGCAAATTTTGAATCCATTTCAACCGGCAGAAATTCATCGTTTGCGGCAGTACGCGAATAAAGAGTTCCATCCTGCATAACCAGCTGCTCGCCCGGCTCGCCGCAAATTCTCTTTACAAGAGGATCCGCCTTTGGCTCTCCATATTCATCAACATTAAGATTTACGGTTGTAAAAGTTAGCATATAAACAATCTGAGAAACCACGGTGCGGACCTCAGATTTTCTATCAAAAGAATAATGAGGATTCCTGAACACAACAACATCTCCACGCCTATATTTTTTTAGGCAAGGAACGCCAACATCGCTAAGAGGAAATTTCGGGCCGCTTGGGGTTTTCAGGACAACAACTCGGTCGCCAATCAAAAAAGAAGGAACCATTGATTCCGAAGGAATAACATAAAGCTGAAGCACAAAAATCTGAATCAGAAGAACCATAAAAACAGCCTGGACAAGCGCATCAATCCAGTCCAATGCTTCAAAAAGAACAGATTTTGCGGAGATTTTCTTTGCGGCAATTATTCCAGAACATTTGTTTTTTTCCGCAATTTTTTTCCATTCAGGATTCAGTTCAAAAATTCTCTTTTCCTTAAAAAAATGCAGAACAATCAGAGACGAAACAAAAACCACACACCAAAGAAAAACAGTAACAACATCATACCAATAATATGTGCCATTTTTTCCTGCGCGGCGCAAAACAAAAGAAGCCAGAAGAATAAAAGGAATATATTGAAGAAATTTCACAGATGCCGAAACAGACTCGTACAGTTCCAGACGGATTGTCTTATTCAGCAGAAAATAAAAAAGAAAGAAAGTTCCAGCAAGGCTTACAGGAAAAGCCAACAAAGAAACATCAAATGAAAAACTCAAAGAAAAAAGAGTAAATAATAAAGATGCAGCAACTGTGATTACAGCAGGAATACGTATTTTATTCATATTCCTACTATAATCAAAAAACTGAATAAAGTAAAATATTTTTACCTTATAATTTTAAACATGAAGACAAGTTGCAATACGTTCAAGAACCTTTTTTCGGTCCAAAGGTTTGATAATGTAGTTTTTTGCACCTAGCAAAAGGGACTTTTTTACAAGCTCCTCTTTTCCAAGCGCGCTGATCATTACAACCTTAGCGTTTTTATCAAATGTCATAATCTGTTCCAATGCTGTAATGCCGTCCATTCTTGGCATTGTAATATCCATTGTAACAAGGTCAACATTAGGAGCAAGTTCTTTGTACTTGTCAACACCTTCTTTTCCGTCGGCGGCAGTTGCAACAACTTCATAGCCTTCGCTAGTAAGAATCTGTCCAAGTTGTTTTGCAACAAACATTGAATCATCAACAATCATTACTCGGAAAGCAGAACCGTCACTTTTACGCCCATCCGGGGCACGCTCATTGATTGATGGAAAGTCTTGTACTGTTTTCATATTTTACTCCAAGTTTTACGCACGTTCGCGAATAGCAACATTAACTTCGATTTTACCATATTCGGTAATAAGAGGAACTATCAATGCCTCAACATTTTCAGCTCCACCGCCAAGAGCCGCAATTTCCATCTGCTGGCCGGCAAACAAAGCTGGAGGCGTAAGGTCAAACTTAAAATTAAGCTCATGCAGTTTTGTAACCGCCTGGGCTGTAATAAGATTTGCAAGCTCACTGATTGTAGCCTTAGCAAGCTCATTAAATGAATCCAGTTTTTCACCATTCATTTTAGATGCAATATTAATTGCGGTTTCCATCGTCATATCAAAAAGAACCCGTCCTTCAACATCACCGGCAAGTCCTACCAAGGCAGCAACACCCATAACAGGCATGGCTGTTGATTTTAAGTAAAGGTTTCCCCTTTTTACTTCAGCACCGCCAAGAACTTCCTTTAAAACCCTATAGGATGTTTCGACAAACGGATTGATATACTCGACTCTCATCACAAACCTCCACTATTTTATTGTTTTGTAAACGCTGTAAGCGCACCTTCTGTATGCTCAAGGAACTCTGATGAATCGTGAATAATTTCGTTTTCTCCAAGAATAACAGAGCCGTTTCCCTTTAATTTTTCAGAGAAATCGTTCAGCACTAGCTTTTGCGCATCTCCATCCAGCAAGGAAAGCAAATCCCGCGCAAAAACCAAATCAACCATCGGAAGCGCATTTGTATTCCGGCAGTCGTGATATTCAAACATAATGCTGTCTTTTATCTGCTGATTAAAGGCATTTGCCCCGGAAGCCGTTTTAACAAGATACGGAGAAAGCCAGCTAGACTTTGAATCTTCAGGAACAGTAAGCATAGGAGCATTGGAAACGCTCAAAAGGTCAACATCCTGCGCATAAAGCCTTATCTTTGACTCAGGGTATTTTTTTGCAAGAACGCAGGCAAGACAATAAGTTTCCATTCCCTTGCCACATCCCGGGTTCCATACAATAATCTGCTTAGCGGTGTTTTCCGGCAAAAGATTAAAAAGATTCTCAGCATATTCGTTTGTCCACCAGGAACCAGTGCATTCAGACCAGAAAGATTTCAGGAATGCCGCGGCATCAGCCTCATTCTGAATCTGAACCGAAGAACCGTTCTTTTCCTGAACCCATTTCTCATAACGGCTTTTTACCCAGCTTTCATTCAGCGGACTGACAAAAAATTTTCCAAACTGTTTAAGTCCTTCCACCACAAACTTATAGTTCTCATCAAACAAATCTTTTTTCTGCTCTGCAACAGGTTCAGAATTCTGACCGCCTTGAGCATTATTGTTTTCAGACAAGCCAGAAGAACAACCAGATGCAACCGAACTTTCCGGATGAGTTTTCACAGACTCAGAAGAGACAGTTTTTTCAGAGGAAGATTTTTCCGCGCTTCCTGCTGTTTCCGCAGACTGATTTTCATTCTGGGAAACCTGCATCGATACAGCTCTTTCTGCTGAAATCTCATTCAGTCTTTTTTCGTACTTTGAGTCATTATCATCTTTTGATTTTGAAAAAATGCGCTCAACATCCAAAAGAATGTAAAGATGCTTGTTATTTTCTATTACACCGGCAATGTACTTGATATTTATATCGGCGAAAAGCGGATGTGAAGGCTGGATTGAACTTTTCTGGATTCCTACAACTTTGTCAATCTTGTCAACAATAACACCGAATGTCTGTTCGTTTACAGTAAGAATCAGCAAATTCTGAAGTTTTGCCTCCTCATCTTTTGTTTCCCGGATATTAAAGAAAATCCGCAAATCCAAAATCGGAATTATTTCACCGCGGAGATTATAGACACCAACCACAAAAGGAAGTGTGTTCGGCACATACGTGAACTGACCTGCCTTGGCAATTTCCTTTACGTACATAATGTCGATTGCGTAATCTTTTCCAGAAATTGAAAAAGTCACCATTTTAAAGTCAATAGTTTCCTGAACCTTGCGCTCGTCCAAAGTTTCCTGCTGGACTGCTGAAGCAAGATTCATATTGTCATCAGAAATTAAAATAGATTCAAGAGTCATATAAACCTCACTTAGAACCAATCATATTTGACTGGGAAGCCGCATCCATCTTTATGCTAAGCTCAAGAAGCTGGCTTACATCAATAATCAACGATACAGAACCATCACCCAAAATAGATGCGCCCGCAATTCCCGGAGAAGCCGTATATTGATCCTTCAACGGTTTGATTACGACATCTTCCTCGCCAATCAAGGAATCAACCATAACACCGACTTTTCTGTCCTTTGAACCGACAATTACAATATTGCAATATTCATCATGCGCGCCTTCTTTTATTCCGAACAATCTTGAAAGTCTAAGCACGCTGATAACTTCATTTCTAAGGTTCAAAACCTCGTAGTTATCGATAGTTTTTATATCTGAATGAAGAATTCTCTGGCTTTCAATCACAGATGTAATAGGAATTGAATAAATTTCTTTTCCAACGCGGACAAGAAGTCCCTGGATAATCGCAAGAGTAAGCGGAAGCCTTATGCTGAATGTAGTTCCCTTGCCTTTCTGGGAAGTAACATTTACAGTTCCATTCAGTTTGTCAATCATTGTCTTTACAACGTCAAGGCCTACGCCGCGACCAGAAATCTTTGAGATTTTATCCGCAGTTGAAAAACCAGGTTCAAATATAAGCTGGTGGATTTCATTTTCAGAAAGAACTTTGTCCGGATGGATAATGCCTTTCTCAATCGCCTTTTTGCGGACTTTGTCAGCGTCAATTCCTGCACCGTCGTCAGAAATATCAATTATAATAAGATTTCCCTCGTTGGAAGCCTTTAACAAAACAGTTCCAGCTTCTGGTTTTCCAGCCGCAACACGAACCTCCGGACTTTCAATTCCATGATCGCATGAATTTCGAACACAATGCATAATCGGATCAAGCAAATCTTCTACAACAGCCTTGTCAAGCTCAGTGTCCTCACCTTCAATAACAAGATTGATTTTTTTGTTCAAATCGCGCTGCAAATCGCGGACAACACGTGGAAATCTGCTGAAAATCTGATTTATCTGGACCATTCGGATTTTCATTACGCCTTCTTGAAGCTCACTGGCGATTCTGCCCAGATTTTGCGTTGAGGAACGCAGTTTTATTGAAAGCGACTTTAAGTTCGAGTCTTCACCGCTTGCCTCATCCGCAAGACCGCCCAAGACGCGGTTTATTTCAGAACGTACTTCATTAACTGGTTTTCCGTGCTGAACATCATCAAGATAGCTAGGAAGCATATCCATAAACTGGCGAATTTTTTCACGGTGAAGAATTTCTTTTGTATTGAAATCAACCAGAGCCGCCGTAAGATTTGCGGAAAGCTGATTGAACGATGCCTTTGTGATTACAATCTCGCTCACAAGATTCAAAAGATAGTCAACGCGCTTTGAATCAACACGCAATACAGAATTCTGTTGGTTCGCGGCAGAAGTTTTTACTGGAGAAACAGGTTTCGCAAGCGGAGCCGACTGTTTTTTCTCTTCTGGTTTTGCAGACGAAGCCTCTGAAGCCGGCTGGGAATCCGCAGTTTTTTCAGTTTTTACGGCAGTTTCTGGCGAAGAATTCTGCTGGACAGAAGGATTTTCCTCAGCCGCAACATTTTTTTCTGCCGAAGCATTGGACTTTTCTGCAACAGGTCCTGTAATTTCCTGCGCGTCTGTAGCAACAGTCACATCGCCAAGAAACGCAACATCCTCAATTTTGTCAGCAGTTGAATCAGACGCCAGGTAGTAATAAACACATTCATAAAATTCGTCTTCATAAAGTGCATCAAAATCTGGAACAGTCTTAAGAACGCTGCCGAGCGCCTTCAGAGCGGCAAAAACCTGGATTCCACCAACGGAATTCATAGGATTATTCTCATCAAATTTTACAGCGACACGCCAAACCTTCTGATTTCCTTCGCAGGCATTTTTAAGTTCCTCAAATTCTTCCTCAGAAAGAGGCGGATAATTAAACGGATTCGCAGGATTTGAAGTTGGCGCAGAAGAAACAGCAGGCGGCGCAGACTTTTCAAGTTTAGGACCAAAGCCAGCCGGTGGCGCTGAATGTTTTTTCTTTGAATCTTTTTTCGGAACATAAGACTCAAGTTTCGCAACAAGCCCAGAAACATCTTCCTGATAGACAGAACCGTTTTGCCGCGCTTCCAGCATCGCTTTTATGACGTCAATCGACGTAAGGAGAATATCTATTATATCTTCTGTAACCTGAAGCCTGTCAGAACGAATCTCATCTAGGACGTCTTCTACTTTATGAGTAAATTCGGACAGTTCGTTCATTTCAACAGTTGCAGACCCACCCTTTAAAGTGTGGGCAGCACGGAAAATTTCATCAACAGCCTCATGGTTTGAAGGATCGCTTTCAATCACCAAAATATTGCTTTCAAGAGTTTCAACCTGCTGTTCAGCCTCGGCAAAAAAATCCTTAAGCAATTCCTCGTTGTCTGGATCTAAATAATCACTCATACCATAATTATATAACACTTTTTTAAGAATTCAAGAGATTTACAATTGCAGATTAAGTTAATTTTTTGTTAGATTTTCTGCCGGAGCCTTAATAAATTAGCCCAAATATCGAATTTTTAATTCAATTTGTAGGCTGAATTATAAAACTCGACATTCAGGATATTTAATCTCACTGTATTATTGTAGAAAAATGAATAAAATCCAAAATCTTCTAATGAATTGCAAAAAAAATGCCGATAAACAGAAAGGAAAAATATTTTGGAGTTCATTATGACAAGCAGAAAAATAAAATTTTTAACAATGTCAGCAGTTTTTGCCATGCTGAGTTCATTTTCTTTTGCGGAAGTTTTTTTCAGCGGCTTTGCAGGATTAAAGACAGATTTCGGCTCTTCCAGCAAAAATTCGTTTGACCCGGAGCTGAAATTCCAGTCATTTTTTTCCGGACAGTTCAGTCTTTCTGAAAATATTTTTGCACATGCTGAATTTTCCCTTGCGACAGATGATCTTTTAGAAAATTCAATTTTTGATGAAACTCCAGGAACTTTTAAGATTGATGAACTTTCAATTATTTTCAGAAGACAGCTTTTTGACGCCACAAACTACCTAAGTTTTTTCTGCGGAACTTACGAACCGATTGGTTCAGATATTTTTCTTAGGCGGCAGTTTGGAATCCAACCGATTGCATCAAAAATCACAGAAGGATGGCTAGGGCTTTCAGGTTCTGTAATCTACCCGACTTTCGGTGTCGGTGGCTCAGACATAATCCATTTCAATACTCAGCCAATGGCATTCGGACTTTACATTTACGTAAACCACGAACTTGATGACAGCTACTGCTTCAACTCAGACTTAAGATTTGCCGGCGTATACAGATTTTTCACATTTGATTTTGCAGGCGGAATCGGAATGCCGTTAAAGAAAAGCGACAGCCAGGATGCATTTGTAATAATCGACACGCTTTATTGGCGGGCAGGAATGAATATGCTGATTGGAAACAGCTACACAACTTCACTTTTTATGCAGACAGGAGTTTCCGACATTGAATTCACAAAAGACGACAGCTATCCTAAAATTGACGAAAATGCAGCCTACTTGCTTTTCGAGCCTCGATTCAGAACAGAAAAATTTCAGCTTCACCTTACGTTGTTCAGCCTTCCGCAGGACACCGTTGATGATTTTATTTTTATAAACGATACTTTTGGCGCGAACATAAATATTTTTACAGACAATCTTTACATAAAAAACAAGATGTTTGTGTTTGGAATAAATGGCGCACTTTCATTTCCAGAAAAGAATTTTACAGATTTGATAAAGCACCCAAAGGAACTTTTTGAAGATGATTACACAGTGCTTGTAGCTCCATACATTTCAACAAATTTCTACAATGGAACTATCCACGGAATGCTGCAAGCCAAAATAACCGACATGATAGACGGAAATTTTGGCTCTGCGCTTAAATTAAATATCGGTTACAAAACCCAGTTCTAGGCTGAAATTAAAATTCGAGTCTGGAAAGGCGTTCGCAAGCCTCGTTCACATCATTCTGGTGACCGAACGAGCTGAAACGGATAAAACTTTCTCCGCTCGGACCAAATCCAGAACCTGGAGTTGTCACTATGTGGCACTTGTCTAGAATTGTGTCAAAAACATCCCAGCTTTTTTTGCCAGGAAATTTTGCCCAGACGTAAGGGCTGTTTCCGGTTGAATAAATTTCAACGCCGATTTTCCTGAAATTTTCACCTTTTAAAGTTTCTTCAATTTTTTTTGCGTTAACAAGATAATAATCAATCACATCTTTCATTGCCTTGATTCCTTCCGGCTCAAGACAAGCAAGTCCACCAGCCTGAGCAACATTAGAAGCTCCGTTGAACAAAGTTGTCATAACGCGGTTCCAGTCTTTGTTCACGCTTGTTCCGTCAGCAAATTTTAATTCATTCGGCACAATTGACCAACCAAGACGAACACCGGTAAAACCAGCTGGCTTTGAGAAAGAATTTATTTCAATCGCGCAAGTTCGGCTTCCTTCAATCTCAAAAATTGTCTTCGGAAGATTTTCATCGCGGATAAATTCGCGGTAGGCAGCGTCATAAATAATAATACAACCGTTTGCGTTCGCAAAATCAACAAGCTTCCTCAAATCTTCTTTTGTTGCGCAAGCTCCGGTCGGATTGTTCGGAGAACAGAAATAAATCAGACTGTTTTTCTTGATTTTTGAAAGCTCCGGAAAGAAATTATTTTCCGGGACGCAAGGCATATAAGTCACACCTTTGTAACCTTTTCCTGTATTTTTTCCGGCAGCGCCAATAATTACAGAACCATCAACATAAACAGGATAAGAAGGATCCTGGACTGCGACTTTCACTTTTGAGCCGAACAAAGTCTGTATTCTGGCAATATCGCATTTTGCACCGTCAGAAATAAAAACCTCATCTGCAGTTGCCATTCCTTTGTACCATACTTCCGCAATTTTTGCGCGCAAAGCAGAATTTCCCTGCTCATCACCATAACCAGAATAACCTTCCGCAGTGGAAAGAGCCATTGAATAATCAGCCATTGCTTTTGCAATGAATTCCGGGAGCGGTTCAGTTGTGTTTCCTATGCTAAGACTGATGATTTTCGCATCTTTATTTTTTTCCTGATACTCGCGGCGGCGGCGAGCTACTTCCGGGAACAAATATCCCGCAGTCAAATTTTTGAATCCTGAATTTCTTTTAATCATAATGCTCTTATTTTAGTAATTGTGTTTTTTTTTGTAAACAGCAGCAAGAAATCTCAGGAAATATTTGACAAATCGCATTATCTGACAGAAAATTAAGAATCATGTTTTTAGGAGCAAAAAATGGCTAAAAAAGGAAAAGACTATTTTGGTGCAGGTCGGTTTATCAGCGTGATTCTTGCAATTATTCCACTGACATCCTGGATTTGCGGTTTTGTAACACGTTTCCAGGAAAAGAAATTTGTAGCTGGAATTTTGCGTCTTTTTTTAGGATGGAATATAATCTGGTTCCTTGATTTGATTCTTATGATTTTTACAGGAAAAATTTTAAGACTTATCAACTTCTAAAAAAAACAGCCACAGCAATGAATAAGATTCAAAACTGTGGCTGTTTTTATGCGAAAAAGAATTGATTTTACGAAAGTCTAAAGTCTGCTTTTGATTTCCGCAATAAATTCCCAGCTGTTCAGTATTTTTTTTGCCGGTGGATTTGCAAGAGCCGCAAGGTCGCCTGTCATAAGTCCATCTTCAATTGTTGAAAGAGTTGCTTTTTCAAGTTTTTCAGCAAATTCAACCAAATCTTTTGTTCCATCAAGCTCACCGCGTTTTTTGAGCGCACCTGTCCATGCAAAAATTGTCGCAACCGGATTTGTGGAAGTTTTTTCACCCTTAAGATAGCGGTAATAATGCTTCTGAACAGTTCCGTGGCTCGCCTCATATTCAAACTGACCGTTTGGAGAAACAAGAACGCTTGTCATCATCGCAAGACTTCCGCACGCAGACGCAATCATATCGCTCATAACATCGCCATCGTAGTTTTTGCATGCCCAAAGGAAACCGCCCTTTGACTTCATTACCCGGGCAACAGCATCGTCAATCAACGTGTAGAAGTATTCAATTCCCGCCTTTTCAAATTTTTCCTTGAATTCCTCGTCAAAAATTCTCTGGAAAATCGCCTTGAAATTTCCGTCATAGATTTTTGAGATTGTGTCTTTTGTGCCAAGCCATACGCTGATTTTCTGGTCAAGACCGTAGTTAAAGCAACAGCGGGCAAAACTTTCAATAGAAGCGTCAAGGTTGTGGATTCCCTGAATTATTCCAGGACCTTTCATAACCTGAATTGTCTTTTTTATTTCTGTGCCGTCCTCACCGTGGAAAACAAGTTCCGCAGTTCCAGCGCAAGGAGTTTTTATCTCGCAGTTTTTATATACATCACCATAGCCATGTCGACCAAGAACGATTGGTTTTTCCCATGATTTAACATTGCACGCGATGTTTTTCACAAAAATAGGAGCGCGGAAAATTGTCCCATCAAGTTCACCGCGAAGAATTCCATTCGGGGAAGGAGTAAGTCTCTTCAACTTATATTCTTCCATTCTTGCCGCGTTAGAAGTTATTGTCGCGCATTTTACGCCAACGCCAAGCCGCCTGATTGCTTCCGCCGCTTCATAAGTTATTTTGTCGTCTGAATCATCACGGCTTTTAAGGCCAAGATCAAAGTATTCAGTTTTCAAATCGATATAAGGCAAAAGAAGCTCGTCCTTTATAACCTTCCACAATACACGTGTCATTTCGTCGCCATCGAGCTCTGCGATAGCATTTTTCATCTGAATTTTAGCCATACAAAAATTATACAGAATTAAATGATTTTATGCGATATTCTGCGCGATTTTTATTTTAAAAGCCCGCCAAATTTTATGTCGTTCTGACGGCAAAATGAAATATAACGCTGGCTGTCGTTGCATTCTGTAAAACCGGTAACGTAAAGCTCCGAATGAAATGTATTCAACGCAGAAATTTTTTCCGCCGGAACAACATCGAACGCATGGCGCGTAACTCCATCGCGGGAATCCACAACATTTATGTTTTCTCCGGCCGCCTCTTTTATCTCATCCGACATATTCAAAAAATGCGTGCAAGCCAGGACAATCACATCGCAACCATTTTCTCTGAAAAAATCGCAGGCAGGCTTAGCCGCAGCCACACGCTCCGCATGGGTTGAATAATAATACTTATGCTCGATAAAACTAATCAACTCTGGCGCCGCAAGCGAAAAAACTTTACAGTCACCTGCAAAATCTGAAATCAGTTTTTTTGTGTAAGGATGATTTACAGTCGCATTCGTTGCAAGAAGTCCGATTTTTTTTGTATTTGTGATTTTTGCGGCAGGTTTTATCGCAGGAACAGTTCCAACGAATGGAGTTTCCGGGAATGTTTTTCTGAGTTCCTCCAGTGCCGAGACAGAAATTGTATTGCACGCAACAACTATTGCATCAGGATTCCATTTTTCAATTATCTTTTTTACGCAGCCAGTTGATTTTTCTATAATCTGCTCACGAGATTTTTCACCATAAGGGAAATTTTTTGTGTCGCCAACATAAACGCAAGTCGCATCCGGTTTTACGGTCTTTAAATATTTTAAATACGGAAGTCCGCCTGTTCCTGAATCAAGAAAAGCAAAATTTACGCTCATAACAAGAATAATAAAGATTTGACTAAACAATCGCAATGGTTTAACATTTTTTTATGTTTTCAATGAACAAATGTCTTGTAAGAGCCTGCCATCATATTGCGGTTTCCACTTTTAATGAAGCCGGAGAAATCACTGAAGAAAAAAATTATTGCATTGACCATTCGCCGAATCCGGGAAAAGTCCATCAGGATGTGATAAATTATATAAACACGCATGAAAAAATTGTCGGGCTCTGCGCAAACGGTCTTACATTTGCAAACATGGATTTTTCAGGAAAAAGATTTTACGGCTGCAATTTCCAACGCTGCACTTTTACAAACGTCCACTCAAAAGGTCTTAGAAGCCGTATGAGTATTTTTGATTTTGCGGTTTTCACAGACTGCAATATAATAGAAAGCAATATTCATTTCACATCTTTTGCAGGATGCACTTTTTCCAGAACGCTTTTCACAGCAAGTGAACTTCTTCAGAACAACTACAACGGAATCAACGCAGTCCAGTCCTCATTCGATGATTCAGACTTGTATAATTCACGATTTATAAATTCAACGCTCGTGAATATTTCATTCCGAAACTGCAACATAAAGAAAGTCCTGTTCCATGGAATCAAGCAGGAAAATGTCTCATTTAAAATGTCGAATACGAGGGAAGCAGTTTTTGATATCAGCGGAAGCGAACTTTCTAAAGATATTGCAAATTACAGCGGAAAATCTGAGATTGGAGATGTTTTATGAAAATTTATTTTCACCTGAATACCGGCGGATTTTCCAACACTTACATAATTGCAAATGAAAAAACGAACGAGGCAATTTTAATCGATCCGGGAAAACTTACCGAAGAAATAATAAAAAGAATCGAGGACAACAATTTAAAGCTTGTGGCGGTTCTTGTGACTCACAACCACAACAATCATGTCCACGGACTGAAAACGCTTCTAAAAATCTATACGCCAAAAATTTACGGCGCAGACCTTGAGCTTAACGGCGACAAGACAAATGTAATAACCGGAGACGGAACTTTGCATCTTGCGGGACTTCTGGTACGCTACATGAATCTTCCGGGACATTCCTCTGATTCAATGGTCTACCAGATTGGAAACGCGATTTTTACAGGCGACACAATTTTTGCAGGAAAACTGGGAACGACAAATTCAAGCTATTCAAAACATCTTTTACGGCGCAATGTTGAGGAAAAAATTCTTTCCCAGCAAGAAAACACAATCCTTCTTCCAGGGCATGGCCCGCCAACAACAATCGGAGCGGAACAGGAATTCAACTCTGACTTAAAATAAGAAAGCAATCTCAGGACTTTATGAATTCACATTCAAACTGAAAAGCACACAAGAAAAAAATCCGGCAAATCGGTAAATTTCAGTTTCTTGTAATCAACGCAACCCTGCCGCTTGCAAGCCCCCAGTTATCGAACGCATAAGAGTCAAGAACCCGGCATGCGTCCTCAAAAGTCTGAGCCTGAGTGCTTTTCACCCAGTCACAAAGTTCCTTTTGATACGACATAACAGATCCCCGGTTTGCCACATGGATAAAATATTCAGAGACAGAACCAAGCGGCTGCTGCATAAGATAAGCCATAAATTCATTCTGCATGAGATATTCATCGTTCTGGTCGTAGCCAAGACCTTTTTGGCTTGCCCAATACCCTTTCATAAAAGCCATTGTGTTTGCATCAACTGTGTAGTAAACCGCAGCAACCGCATTCCGGAAATTCTCATCCGTAAAAAATATTCCGTGCCAAGCCTCATGAGCCGTAAGCGAACGCCTCAAATAAGCCGGAGATTCCCGGGAAATTGAAATAACCGCACCTTTTCCAGCACGATAAGAACCTGAATCTGGAACAATAACGCCATTTTTTATCAAAATCTCCTTTAAAATATTTTCTTTCTGGGAGATTTTAAAGTTCTGTTTTTCACAAGCCGTAAAAAATGAGGCAAGACTTTCCGCGCTGTAATCATGGGCATTGTAACCATGCATATCACCAAGCTCTGAATCCGTAAGAAGTCTGCCACGGAAACCAGCCTTTTCCGCAAAATATGCAAGCCGCCTGAAAAACTGATCCTGAACGGAATAATTCAACGTGTCAAAAAACAAAATTCCTGGAAAAATGTTCCATTCATAAACTTCGTAATCTTTTGTACGCCAAGTTGAATTTTTGCTTGAAAGAACAAGTCCCAAATCGGTTTTTAATGGAACAAGAACTTTGTCCGCCTCGGAAGGAAGCAGTTCCGGCCCATTTGTTGTCATCAGAAGCTTTGAAACCTGCGAAGGATTTTCTGAAATCTCATAATAGCTGAACGGCGCAATCAACGTTGAAGTCTGAATCACATTTTCATTTTTACCAGAAGAAAAACGAACCGTAAAAATGTCTCCACCGGCATTTATCTTTACAGAACCAGATTTTTCCGGTGAATCCTTATTTTGAACCGCCGAAAAGCCAAGCTCAACTTTCGGCATAACTGAATAACGAGTATTTTCAACCGGGAAAACTTGCGTACAACCAGAAAAATCAAAGGAATTCAGATTTTTTGAAAAACTTCCGCCATTGCTGGAAACTCCATAAAAAGGAATTTCCTTTGAGCGGTCAAAACCGACTTTTGCCTTTTCAACAAGAAAATCCACAATCCGCACCGGATAATCTGAATAAATTGCAAAACCGCAGGGAATCGCATCTTCCCCAAGATTTTTTTCAACCGCAAATCCATTGTCAAAATAAGAAAAACCTTTTGCGTTGCATATAAAACTTCTTAAATCGCACCCGGAAAAAATCCGTTTTTCAGAAGGTTTGAATTTTCCTTTTTCCGTAAAATCATTCTTATCCAAAAATCCAAAATAAAACAGTTTTTCACTAGCAGTTGCAGCCTGAAATTTTGCGCCTTTCACATTTTTTACGCCAATGCGCACGGAAACTCCGACAGAACCGATTTTTTTATAATAATCAGAAAATAATTTCTGCTCTTCCTCAGTGAATTTGTAATAAGCATAACCCGATTTTGAGATTTTCCCCGAAGACGCATTTTTATTCAAGGCACGCATTTTTTCTGAATAAACCGGATTTTCCTCAAAGGAAAGCGCAGTTTTTGAGTACATGTTCGTCGCGATTTTTCCAAAAAGGACAGCCATATCAAAAAGAATGAATAAAAAAATGCCGCCGACAATAATTTTTTGCTTACGTTCAAGTTTTATTTTCATATAAAGATACTACAATTTTTTTTTCAAAAATACTATATTTTATCCATGACAAAGGTTATCCGCCTTCAAAAAGATGATGAAATTTTATTCATAAAAGAACAAAAACAAATCTTGCGTGATTTGAATTCCTGTGAAGAAGAAAATATCGCTTTTCCATTTTTTCCGATTCTTATTGAGCTGAAAAACGTTTATTTTGAAGAAAAAACTGTTCCAGAACTAAAAAAATTGTTTCATTCAGTGCTGATTGAAAAAGCCGTTTTTGCCGGAAACCAAATTTTTTGTCCGGTAAAAATAACAATGAGCGATGGATTTGAATTTTCAGAGAAACTTTTGCTTGGAACGCTCAAGAAATTCCCTGAAGAGAAATCCTTCAACGAAGAAAAATGCATTTCCAGAAATCTAAGGATTTTTCAAATCGCCGAAGCACAAAAATCAGGAATCCAGACAGAACTGTGGAATACGCAATGGGTAAAATGCAGATAATTTTCTATCGCATTATTTCTTCGCCGCGGTTCATCGCTGCTGTGGCAATATTTCTTTACCAACAAGATTTTCCAGCCACAGCTTAATTGCCACAAGTGGCAATTACAAGTTTTATCCATCACAAACCGCAATGGACATTTTTTTTATCGCATTATTTCTTCACCGCGATACATCGCTGCTGTGGCGATATTTCTTTACCAACAAGTTTTTTCAGCCACAGCATAATTGCCACAAGTGGCAATTACAAGTCTTTTCCATCACAAACTGCAATGGACATTTTTTTTACCGCATTATTTCTTCGCCGCGGTCCATTGCAGTTAAGCCGGTTTTTACGTATTCAAGGATTCCGAATGGCTCCAGAAGTCTTATAAGGCTTTCGATTTTTTCTTCGCTTCCTGTGGCTTCAACAATGACGCTGTCAGGAGCAACGTCAATAATATGCGCGCGGTAAATATCGCAGGTTCCAATGATGATTGCGCGTTTTTCGCCTGGAGCCTTTACTTTTATCAAAGCCATCTCACGCTGGGTTGTCTTGTTTTTTTCACATTTTTTAATGGAAATCACCTCAACAAGTTTTGAAAGCTGCTTTTCAATCTGCTCAAGAATATATGAGTCACCATTCACAACAATTGTCATGCGAGACTGACCTGGATTTCCTGTTTCGCAAACCGTCAAAGAATCAATGTTGTAACCGCGTCGGCTGAACAAGCCTGAAACTCGGCTCAAAACACCAGCATGATTTTCCACAAGTACACTCAACACGAATTTTTCCATTTTTGTCTCCTTTTTGAACAAAATATTATATTCTGTTTCCGGCTTCGGAATAAACGCCCAAAAGACGGACTTCTTCCGCAGATTTCTTTAATTCTACCATAAAATTCTGGATATAGTTTTCATTTTGCAGAATTTCTTCCCGAATTTCAACATCGGTATAAAACCAATAATGCCACGGCTGCCCTGCAATAGGACGGCTTTCAAGGCGCGTAAAACTCAGCTTGTGTTTTTTGAAAATTTCCAGAACATTGCACAATGCGCCAGTTTCATTCGGCGTGCAGAAAACAAATGATGCCATGTTCGGAGTTTTCCCGTTTGCCTTCACTTTCTTTTCAATATGGTTTGCCGCAATCACAACAAATCTTGTGTAATCACGCGGATCATCCTGAATATCCTCGCGGAGAATTTCAAGATTATAATATTTTGCCGTAATTGAGCTTGCAATCGCAGCAGAATCATTTGTATCTGACTCAGAGACCATTTTTGCGGCGTTTGCAGTTGATGAAGCCGAGATTTTTTCCCATTTTCTGTCTTCAATCAGTTTTGAACACTGCGCAAACCCCTGAGGATGCGAATAAACACGTTTTATTGAATCGAAAGTTGTTCCTTTCCGGCCCAAAAGCGCATGCTGAATCCGCAGATACAACGCGCCTACAATCGAGACATCTTCAAAAGCAACAAGGTTATCGTAATTGTCGTAAACTGAGCCGCCAAGAGAATTTTCAATCGGAATCATTCCGTAATCCGCCTGACCGTTCACAACAGCTTTAAAAACTTCCCGGAATGAAGCAACAGGTTTTGCCTCAATCGCACCATCAAAATAACGATTAACTGCCTGTTCCGCATAAGTTCCGCGGATTCCGTTATATGCACAGACAGGTTTCGCATTTTTTTCAAGTTTATTTTTATTCTGAAAAGAAAAACTTTCGCCGCGGATATGCACAACCGATTTTTCAATCACCGGAGCAAACGCCTCAATATCGTGCATCAATTTGTCAAACATTGAAGGAAGCAAAGCCTGCTGACCGTCGCTGAACGCTTTTTCCGGATTGTCGTGAACTTCCACGCTAATTCCATCCGCACCAGAGGCAACCGCCGCAAGCGCCATCGGAGCAATTTTATCGCAAAGCCCGACCGCATTAGCCGGATCAACAATAATCGGAAGATGAGTCATTCCGCGCAAAACAGGAACCGCTGAAAGATCCAGAGTATTTCTTGTTGCTTTTTCGTATGTCCTGATTCCACGCTCGCACAAAACAACATCCGCAGAACCTTCAGAAAGAAGATATTCCGCGGACATAAGAAGCTCCTCCAAAGTTGCACACATTCCGCGCTCCAGAATAACAGGAAGCCTTGATTTTCCAGCTGCTTTAAGCAAATCGTAATTCTGCATATTGACTGCCCCAATCTGAAGGCAGTCAACACCATGCTTTTTCATTATTTTTATCTGCTCTGCGGACATTATTTCAGAAACAACAGGAAGCCCGAATTTTTCCCCGGCAGATTTCAGGATTTTCACACCTTCCTCGCCAAGACCTTGAAAAGCATAGGGACTTGTGCGCGGCTTAAAAGTTCCGCCCTTTAAAATACAGGCACCACTCTGCTGAACAGATTTTGCAATTTCAAACATACGTTCCGGATTTTCAACCATTGAAGAGCCTGCCACTGCCACAATCCTCTGACCGCCAATCCGGATTTTCTGTCCCAGCCGGTTATTAAGCTCAACAATTGTGTTTTCAGGCTTAAATTCACGGCTCGCCATTTTATACGGTTTTGAGATAGGAATAACTTTTTCAACGCCAGGCAAGAGCCCAACTTCATCAGGGGCAATCACAAGCTGCCCCACCGCCGCAATGATTGATTGTTCCTCACCATCGACTTCATTTATCTTAAAGTCTTTGTCGCACAAAAATGACTTTATGCGTTTTTTATCTTCATCTGAAATATCGTGTCTAAGAACAATAACCACTGCAAGCCTCTAAAAATTAGTCTTCGCTGGAAAGATTGAACGAAACGGTTCGCATGATATCGCCAAAAACACCTGCTGCAGTTACACCGGCGCCAGCTCCGTATCCACGGACTGTAAGAGGAATCGGCTTATAACGTTCAGTATAGAAAACAAATGCGTTTTCACCACCTTTTACGCTGTACAACGGATTTTCAGGACCAACTTCCATCATTCCGACAGAAACTTTTCCATCTTTTATAGTCGCACCCATTCTTAAAACTTTGTTTTCTTTTTTAAGTTCTGCGATTTTCTTTGCAAAGTACCCGTCAACTTCAGGAAGTTTCTTCAAAAATTCCTCTACACTTCCAGATGGATCGAAAGAATCCGGGAAAACCTTGTACATTGTGATGTCCTCTAGCTCAATCTCGTAACCAGATTCACGCGCAATGATAAGACCTTTTCTTGCAACATCCATTCCATTCAAGTCATCACGAGGATCCGGCTCTGTGTAACGCAGTTCCTTTGCTTCCATAACAGCCTTGCTGAACGGAACGCCTTCGTCAAGTTTTCCAAAAATATAAGAAAGAGAACCAGACATAATTCCGTTAAAGCTTTCAAGCTTGTCTCCAGACTTATAAAGATTCTGCAAAGTATCAATAATCGGAAGTCCGGCACCAACATTTGTTTCATACAGGAAACGGCAATGATGCTTGTTCGCAACTTTCCTCAAATCCTTGTAAAACTTCATACTCATTGAGTTTGCGCGCTTGTTCGGAGTTGCAATCGACATTCCTGCGTCAAGAATATCAAGATAACGTTCCGGCAAATCATAAGATGCAGTGCAGTCAACAAAAACCGGATTCAAAGGCTTTGTTTCTTTAACAAATTTTATAATGTCATCAACATTTGAAGGTCCGAATTTGTACATAGGATTTTTCATATCCTTGCGCCAGTCAGAAAGATCAAGACCGTTCTCGTTAAGATTCATTCCATCGATAGTTGTAATCGCAATGACTTTTATGTCAATTTTCTGCTTCAGAAGATTTTCATGCTGCTGGTAAATCTGATCAATCAATGTGCCGCCGATAGTTCCTGCGCCAAACGCAAAAACTTCTATTGTCTGGCAAGTGTTGAAGAAGAACTGGTGCACCGCCTTTACAGCCTTGTCCGCAAATTTTCCATTTATTACCGCCGAAATACAGCGCTCAGAAGAACCTTGAGCTAAAGCCTTGATGTTTATGTCCTGAGAGGCAAGCGCATTTGTAAAATTTGAAGCAACACCGCGGTTACGAATCATTCCGTCCCCAACAACAGAAATAATCGCGCATTCAGTTTTTACACCAATCTCGTCAATGATTTTTTCCCGGATTTCAAGCTCAAATTCCTTTGAAAGAGCATCGCGGACTGTATCAGCCTCGGAGTCGCGCACGCAGAAAGAAATTGTGTATTCAGAAGAAGACTGTGTAATAAGAAGAACCGAAATTCCAGCCGCAGAAACAGTATTGAAAACTCTTCCTGCCATTCCAGAACGACCGCGCATTCCTGAACCGCTCACAGAAATCATCGAGACTTTTTTCAGCGCAGAAATACCACAAATAGAAGATTTTGTGCGGCTTTCAAAAGGACCTTTTCCGATTCTTGTTCCGCGAGCGGCCGGATTAAGACTGTTCAAGCTCCATGCCTCGATTCCTTTTGCCTGAAGCGGCGCCAATGTTTTCGGGTGAAGAACTTTAGAACCGAAGAAAGAAAGCTCCATCGCTTCCTCGTAAGTCATATCGTCAACAAGAATAGCATCATGCACAACGCGCGGATCAGCAGTGAAAACGCCGTCAACATCAGTCCAGAATTCAACGCGCTTAACACCAAGTGAAGCACCAAGA
>OQVN01000065.1_pt1 | contig 39167 bp, 22 predicted proteins | sample 1691621 | NCBI WGS metagenome assembly OQVN01 (sample SAMN03418278, study PRJEB22391) | human gut metagenome | biome: human-gut; feature: organic feature; material: feces | host: Homo sapiens | place: Tanzania | collected 2013-01 | reverse complement strand
ACAAAGTTGGCGGAAGCCCGGCTTCCTACGACAAGCAGTTTGTACGCGACTGGCTTAAGGAAAACAACCTTGCCGGCGACCCGAACATCAGGGAAATCCCAGCGGACATTGTTGCAAAGACTGCTGCAATTTACAAGGAATGTGAAAAAAAGATTTGTCATAAATAAGTAATAAAAAAATCGAGTTTTGAGATGACTGAATGATAGCGCAAGCGGATTTTTAATTTGTGAAGACTTTGTGCGATAAGAAAGATTTAAGTGCGTAGCACCCGAATAACTACAAGCGAAGCGCGAGCACAACCGTCTGGAGCAAATTGAAAATCCGCTGGGAGCGATTTTTCACAATCAATAAAAACTCGATTTTTTTTAATTTTTTTTGAAAAAAAATTAAAATGGTGTTGACACAAAATATCGCTTCTGATATATTATAAACATCACGAAGCGATAAACGGACGGTTAGCTCAGCTGGTACGAGCGTCTGGTTTACACCCAGAATGTCGGGAGTTCGATCCTCTCACCGTCCAACTTAAAAGCCTTTCTAAGAAATTAGGAAGGCTTTTTTTATGCATTTTTGTTTTTAGCGGATTGAACGAAGTTTTTTTGCGGATGCGTTAGGCTATGGAGTAGTGGCGAAGTTTGTTTTGACAAACGAAGCCAAAGACCGGAGCCGCGCGATTTGCGCGGCGAGGACTTAGAGCGTTAGCGAACTACGGAACAGCCGGCGGCAAACAGAAAATGCGTCTGGAGGAATTGCGGAAATCTGGAGCAATTTTTTTGCATTTTTTGTTTGCCGAAACGCCCGGATATTCGTGATTTTTACATAAATTTTAAAATTATTGACACTTGATTTGCATTTTGCTATTATTTTTTTAGTATCAAAGGTGATGCGGATAATATGGATAGCCCTTATTGTCTGTGTCACTTTTTTTTTGCCCAAAAATCTGGGCGATGAGGGGTTACTTTTATGAATAAGACTTTGTATGAACCATCCTTTGAGCATGACAACTGTGGTATTGGGGCTGTTGTAAACATTGACGGACATGCTTCCAGACAGATTGTTGACAACGCTCTTGGCATTGTTGAAAAGCTTGAGCATCGCGCAGGCAAGGACGCGACTGGGGAAACTGGGGACGGAGTTGGAATTCTTGTGCAGATTTCACACCAGTTTTTTAAGAAAGCCGCCGCTGAACTTGATATAAAACTGGGCGATGAGCGCGATTACGGAATTGGAATGTTCTTTTTTCCTTCTGATGCGATTATTCGTGCCCAGACTAAGAAATTGTTTGAGAATCTTTGCGAAAAGGAAGGTTTGCCGTTCCTTGGCTGGAGAAATGTTCCTGTAAATCCGGATGTTCTTGGGCAGCGCGCAAGGGATTGTATGCCGGTTATTACGCAGTGTTTTATCGGCCGGCCGGAAAATATTGAAAAAGGTCTTGATTTTGACAGAAAACTTTATATTCTTCGCCGGCAGTACGAACATTCTGCCAGTGAGACTTATGTGGCGTCTCTTTCCAGCAGGACGATTGTGTATAAGGGAATGTTCCTTGTAAAGCAGCTTAGGACTTTCTACAAGGATTTGCAGAGCGAGGATTATGTTTCGGCGCTGGCGATTGTTCATTCAAGGTTCAGTACGAACACAAATCCTAGCTGGGAACGGGCGCATCCGAACAGATTTATTGCGCACAACGGTGAGATAAATACAATCCGAGGAAATGCGGACAGAATGCTTGCGCGGGAAGAAACTTTGAAGTCTGAGGTTCTTTCTGATGAGGATATGAAGAAAATCCTTCCGGCGATAAATCCTGACGGTTCTGATTCTGCGAGGCTTGACAATACTCTTGAATTTCTTGTTATGAACGGAATGCCGCTTCCGCTGGCTGTTATGGTCTGCATTCCTGAGCCGTGGAAAAATGATACAACAATGGATTCTGAAAAACGTGATTTCTATCATTATTATGCGACAATGATGGAGCCTTGGGATGGTCCTGCGGCTGTTCTTTTTAGCGATGGTGATGTTCTTGGCGCGACCCTTGACCGAAATGGACTTAGACCTTCTCGTTATTACATTACAAAAGATGGAATGCTGATTCTTTCCTCAGAGGTTGGTTGTCTTGATATTCCAGAGGAAAATATTGAGAAAAAATCTCGTCTTCAGCCTGGAAGAATTCTTCTGGTTGACACAAAGCAGAAAAAAATAATTTCTGATGAGGAGGCGAAGAAACTTTACGCTTCTGAGCATCCTTTTGGTGAATGGCTTGATACAAATCTGGTTCATCTTTCTGACCTTGCGATTCCTAACAAAAAAATTCCGGTTTATACGCAGGAAGAGCGCGATCGTATGTACCGCGCTTTTGGCTGGAACTACGAGGATGTGAATGAAATGGTTTTGCCGATGGCAAAAACTGGTGTTGAACCGACTGGCGCGATGGGCGTTGACACTCCGCTTGCGTGCATGAGCGATAAGCATCCGCCACTTTATTCTTATTTTAAGCAGCTTTTTGCGCAGGTTACAAACCCTCCGTTCGATTCTTTGCGTGAAAAAATTGTAACAGATACAACTGTCTATGTCGGTTCGGACGGAAATCTTTTGAAGCCGGAAGGAAAAAACTGTACAGTTCTTGAAATCAACAACCCGATTCTTACTGGTGTTGATATGCTGAAAATCAAGAACATGAAAAAGCCTGGATTCAAGGTTGTTACAATTTCTCTTTTGTATTACAAGGGCGGTTCGCTTCAGCAGGCGCTGGATGACCTTTTGATTTCTGTTGACAGGGAATACAAGAACGGCGCGAATGTAATGGTTCTTTCTGACCGTGGAGTTGATGAGAATCATGTTGCGATTCCTTCGCTTCTTGCGGTTTCTGCGGTTGAGCAGCATCTTGTGCGCACAAAAAAGCGTACGGCAATCTCGATTATTCTTGAGTCAGCTGAAATCCGCGATGTCCATCAGTCAGCAATGTGCTTGGGTTACGGCGCGCGCGCTATAAATCCTTATCTTGCGCATGAATGTATTGCCGAGCTTATTGACCAGAAACTTTTGGACAAGGATTATCACACTGCGATAGACGATTATAACAAGGCGATTATCAACGGAATTGTAAAAATTGCCGCAAAGATGGGAATTTCAACAGTCCAGTCTTATCAGTCTGCGCAAATTTTTGAGGCGGTCGGTATTTCAAAAGAAGTAATTGACAAATATTTTACAAATACTGTGAGCCGCGTTGGTGGAATCGGAATCAAGGAAATTGAAGAGGATGTTAATTTCCATCACAATAAGGCTTTTGATCCGCTTGGGCTTACGGTCAATACGCACCTTGATTCTGTGGGAATGCACAAACTTCGACGTGGTCCGAATGCGGAAGACCATCTTTACAGCCCGGAAACGATTATTGCCTTGCAGGAATCTACAAGAAACAGCGATTATGCGCGGTTCAAGGAATATACTTCGCTTGTTGACGACAATTCCCATCCGCATACTTTGCGTGCAATGCTGGATTTTAATTATGATGAAGGAAAATCAGTTCCGATTGATGAAGTTGAGCCGGTTTCTGAAATTGTAAAACGCTTCAAGACTGGCGCTATGAGCTACGGTTCAATTTCCGAGGAAGCGCACCGCTGCATGGCTTTGGCGATGAACCACTTGCACGGAAAATCAAATTCTGGAGAAGGCGGAGAAAAACCTGAGCGACTTGGAACTGAGGCGAATTCTGCAATCAAGCAGGTTGCGTCCGGACGATTTGGAGTTACGGAAGAATATTTGCTGAGCGCAAAGGAAATCCAGATTAAAATGGCGCAGGGGGCAAAACCAGGAGAAGGCGGACATCTTCCGGGAAAGAAAGTTTACCCTTGGATTGCGCAGACTCGTTACGCAACTCCTGGTGTTTCATTGATTTCGCCGCCGCCGCACCACGATATTTATTCAATAGAAGATTTGGCACAGCTGATTTACGATTTGAAAAATGCGAACCGTGCTGCCCGGATTTCCGTTAAGCTTGTCTCTGAGGCGGGAGTCGGAACGATTGCGGCTGGTGTTGCAAAGGCCGGAGCGCAGGTAATCCTGATTTCTGGACACGACGGTGGAACTGGAGCTGCTCCAATCTCTTCAATTCATCATGCAGGGCTTCCGTGGGAATTGGGACTTGCGGAAACTCACCAGACGTTGATTCAGAACGGACTTCGTTCGCGCGTTGTAATTGAGACAGACGGAAAACTTATGAGCGGCCGCGATGTTGCGATTGCCTGTCTTTTGGGTGCGGAGGAATTCGGCTTTGCCACAGCTCCTCTTATCACAATGGGCTGCGCTATGATGCGTGTGTGCAACCTTGACACTTGTCCGTTCGGAGTTGCAACCCAGAACAGCGAACTTAGAAAACGCTTCACAGGAAAACCCGAATACGTTGAGAATTTCATGAAGTTCATTGCCGAGGAATTGCGTGAATATATGGCAAAACTTGGCGTAAGAACTCTTGATGAAATGTGCGGAAGAACAGATTTGCTCAAGCTGAAGGAAAAACAGGGCTTTAAGCGCGCAAATCTTGTTGATTTAAGCCGAATCATCGGTTACCGTGCGCCGGAAGGTTCAAAAACTCATTTTTATCCTGAAGATGTCTTTAATTTTGGGCTTGAGAAAACTGTTGATGAAAAAGATTTGCTGAAATCTTTTGAGAAAGCCGCAAAATCAAAGAAAGGCGTTTTCAATGTGAAAATCACTTCTACGGACAGAACTTTGGGAACAATTCTTGGCTCAGAGATCCAGAAGAGATTTGGAAATTCTTTGCCTGAAGATTCGTTTGTTGTGAATGCCGCTGGTGGTGGCGGACAGTCTTTTGGAGCATTCATTCCGAAAGGTCTTACGATGCACCTTACAGGCGATGCGAACGATTATCTTGGAAAAGGACTTTCTGGCGGAAAAATTGTTGTAAGCGCACCGAAAAATGTTACATTCAAGCCGGAAGAAAATATCATCATCGGAAATGTTGCTTTGTTCGGAGCAACCAGCGGTGAAGCTTTTATAAACGGAATTGCCGGTGAACGTTTCTGCGTAAGAAATTCCGGGGCAACTGCAGTTGTTGAAGGCTGCGGCGACCACGGTCTTGAATATATGACCGGCGGAACTGCTGTGATTCTTGGTACGACAGGAAGAAATCTTGCGGCCGGAATGTCTGGCGGAACAGCTTATGTTCTTGACATGAACCATAGTTTGTACAAACGTCTTAACAAACAGCTTGTTACAATGAGTGAAGTTACTGATGAGCACGATATTCAGATTATAAAATCGCTTGTTGAAAAGCATGTTAAGGAAACAGGTTCCGGACTTGGCGCAAAAATTCTTAAAGATTTTGAAAAAGAATATCTTCCTCATTTTAAGAAGATTGTTCCTAATGATTACCATAAGATGCTTGTTGAGATAAGCAAGGCAGAGGAGCGTGGCTTAAAGCATGACGAGGCTGTACTTGAAGCATTTTACACAACAACAGGCCAGAAAAGAGTAGGCTGAAATTAGGAGAATAATATGGGAAAGCCAACAGGATTTTTAGAATATAATAGAAAAGATAACAGCAGTATTGCTCCACTTTTGCGGACTGCAAATTTCAAGGAATTTCATAATCTTTTGCCGGAAGAAGAACGGAGAACTCAGGCCGCTCGCTGTATGAACTGCGGAGTTCCAATGTGCCAGTCGGCAATAAAACTTGCGGGAATGGTTACAGGTTGCCCTCTTCACAATCTTATTCCTGAATGGAATGACGCGTTGTATAAAGGTCAGTATGATATGGCGGCGTGGCGTCTTCTGAAAACTTCAAGTTTTCCAGAATTCACAGGACGCGTTTGCCCTGCGTTGTGCGAAAAAGCCTGCAACTGCGGAAATGGCGGTGATATAAAGGAAGCTGTGACAATCCATGACAACGAGCTTTTTATAATTGAAAAGGCTTTTGAGACCGGCTACATGAAGCCACAGATTCCAAAAGTCCGATCAGAAAAGAAGATTGCCGTTGTAGGCGCGGGTCCGGCAGGTCTTGCTGTTGCCGATTTGCTTAACAGGCGCGGCCATAATGTTACAGTCTATGAGCGCGAGGACCGGGTCGGCGGACTATTGATGTACGGTATTCCGAATATGAAACTTGAGAAACAAGTCATTGACCGCCGCGTAAAGCTTATGGAAGCGGAAGGCGTTAAATTTGTTACCGGTGCAGATATTGGTCGTACAGTTGATGCAAAAGAAATTGTTGAAAACTATGATGCTGTTGCATTGTGCTGCGGTGCAAAAAAAGCCCGTCCGTTGTCAGTTCCTGGAGCAGATGCTGAAGGTGTAATGTTTGCGGTTGATTTTTTGAAGTCCGTTACAAGAAGTCTTTTGAATTCAGAACTGAAAGATGGAACTTTTTTTGACCCGAAAGACAAAGATGTGATTGTAGTCGGTGGCGGTGACACAGGAAATGACTGTACAGGAACAAGCATCCGGCTTGGCTGTAAGTCTGTTACCCAGTTGGAAATGATGCCTTGCCCTCCTGTTGAACGGCAGAAAAACAATCCGTGGCCGCAGTGGCCTAAGGTTTTAAAGACCGATTATGGCGCGGAAGAGTCAATCGCGAAATTTGGTCACGATCCGCGTGTCTACAAGACAACAATAAAAGAAATCCATACGGAAAACGGAAAAGTCCGCGGGGTAAAAACTGTTCAGGTTGAATTCAAGATGATTGACGGAAAACGCCAGCTTTGCGAGATTCCTGGAACAGAAAAAGAGCTTCCTGCAGACTTGATTCTTATTGCGGCTGGATTTCTTGGATGCGAGGACTATACAGCAAATGCGTTTGGAACTTCGCTTTCTGCAAGAAACACAGTTGAGTCGATTGGTGAAAAAACTCCTGATTTGGCAAGTCCTAACGGATACAAGACTTCTGTTGAAAAAGTTTTTGCCGCCGGAGATATGCGCCGCGGACAGTCGTTGGTTGTGTGGGCGATTGCGGAAGGCCGCGAATGTGCCCGCCAGATAGACGAGTATCTTATGGGCTACACAAACCTTTAGGATGATTCTGACGCAGGACGGTGAAACCACGTCCTGTGCCAGAAAGGGTAGGCGAAAACCGAAGGTTTGAGATTATTGGGAGCTTTGCGACCAATTTGCGAAAACCTGAGGCTTGAGCCTAGGGGAAGACTTTCCCCCTCTAAAAAAATAGCCGATGCTAGAAATTGACCTTGATCAATTTCTAGGTAGTGAGGAACTTTAGTTCCGAACGTATGGAATAATTTTCTTCATAAGTTTATTATTCCTCGTATGAATTTGAACTTTAACACGATAATTTTGATGGTTGCCAGGGTTCTTGCCTTGGCGGTCGCTTTTCCGTTCCATGAATCTGCTCATGGGCTTGCGGCGCTTGCTCTTGGTGATAAGACTGCGAAAAATTCCCATAGAATCAGCATGAATCCGTTCCGGCACTTTGATTTGCTGGGTTTTGTTCTTCTGATGCTGGTTGGTTTTGGCTGGGGAAAACCGGTTCCGGTAAATCCTGACAATTTTAAGCACAAAAAATCGGGAATCGCGGTTACGGCGCTTGCCGGGCCTTTTTCTAATCTTGTTTTGGCATATATTTCGATAATTGTTTTTAAGCTTTTTTATATTCTTTTGCCGGGACATCAGTTCATTCAGCTTTTCTTGTATTACAGCATTTTTATAAATATTTCGCTCATGCTTTTTAATCTGATTCCTGTTCCACCGCTGGATGGTTCAAGAATTTTGTATTATTTTATGGATGATGAGTCGTATTTTAATTATTCGCGCTACAGCACGGTTTTGTTCATCGTTCTTCTTGTTGCGCTTGAAATCCTTGACCGCACAGGAATTTATTCCAGAATTGTAAAAACCGTTTTTAACGCGCTTGATGACTGTTCTTTGTTTGTAGAAAAGATTTTTGCATAACGTTATAATTGGTCTATTGTGGCAAGCATTTTTAATAATGATAAAATAGTAATCCGCGGTGCGCGCGAGCATAATCTTAAAAATATTGATTTGGATATTCCGCGAAATAAACTTGTTGTGATTTCAGGACTTTCTGGTTCGGGAAAAAGTTCCCTTGCGTTTGATACGCTTTTTGCCGAAGGTCAGCGGCGTTATATGGAAAGTCTTTCATCGTATGCGCGGCAGTTTCTTGGCAGCATGGACAAGCCGGACGTTGATTTGATAGAAGGACTTTCACCTGCGATTTCGATTGAGCAGAAATCAACAAACAAAAATCCGCGTTCTACAGTTGGAACGATTACTGAGATTTATGATTATTACCGTCTTTTGTACGCGCGGGCAGGGCATTCTCACTGTCCAAAATGCGGGCGCGAAATTAAGGAACAGCCGGTTGACCAGATTATTGATTCAATTATGGCTTGGCCGGAAGGAACGAAAATCCAGGTTCTGGCTCCGGTTATCCGCGGAAAAAAAGGCGAACATGCAAAAATTATTGAGGACGCAAAAAAATCAGGTTTTATACGCGCGCGGATTGACGGCGTAATGACAAGTCTTGATGATTCAATAAAACTTGACAAGCAAAAAAAACACACTATAGAAATTGTTGTTGACAGAATTGTTCTTGGCCCGGATGTGAGAAAACGTCTTGCGGATTCTGTTGAAACTGCGCTGGAAAGCGCGAACGGAATTATTGTTGTAACGAAACGCGTTGAAGACAAGGATGTTGAAGTTTTTTTCAGCCAGAAAAACGCTTGTCCTGACTGCGGAATTTCGATTCCAGAGCTTCAGCCGAGGCTTTTTTCGTTCAATAATCCTTTTGGGGCTTGCCCGGAATGCACGGGGCTCGGCCAAAAAATGGAGTGGGACATAAAAAAGATAATTCCAGATTCCTCAAAAAGTTTTAACGAGGGCGCGCTTGCATTTTACAATCCTGAAAGCGAGTGGAACCATTCGATGTTTCAGGCGATTGCGGATGAAGCCGGATTTTCTCTGGATACGCCGATAAATCAGCTTTCAAAGGAACAGTATGATTTTTTGTGGAACGGTGGTGGCGACGAGCGGAAAATCCATTGGGTTTACAAGAAGCAGAGCGGCGAAGGCTATAGCGAGTATAATCGTGCCTGGCCTGGAATTCTTTCAGACATGAAAAGGCGGTATGCCGAGGCTTGGGGTGATTCCCAGCGTGTAAGAATTGAAGAAAAATTCATGTCGGTTTCTCATTGTTCAAGCTGCAACGGACAGCGTCTGCGCCCGGAAGCTCTTGGAGTTACTGTCGGCGGAAAAAATATATGGGAGCTTTGCTGTCTTTCTGTTAGCGAATCAATTGATTTTTTCAATAATCTGTCACTTTCTGAGAATGAGGCAAAAATCGCGGCGCAGGTTTTGAAGGAAATCCGTGCGCGGCTGAAATTCTTGAAAGATGTCGGGCTTGATTATCTTACTTTGGAACGGGCTGCTGAAACTTTGTCCGGCGGAGAAGCCCAGCGAATCCGCCTTGCAACACAGATTGGTTCTGCTTTGACAGGAGTTATGTATATTCTTGACGAACCGTCAATTGGGTTGCATCAACGCGACAATCAGAGACTTATTGATACTTTGACTTATCTCCGTGACCAGGGAAATACTGTTATTGTTGTGGAGCATGATGAGCAGACTTTGAGGACTGCTGATTTTCTTGTTGATATTGGTCCTGGCGCTGGAATTCATGGAGGTCGCGTTGTTGCGGCAGGAACTCCAGAAGAAGTGATGAAAATAAAGGAAAGCAAAACCGGGCAGTATCTTGCCGGAACATTGCGGATGGAAATTCCTTCAGAACGGCGCAAAGGCAACGGGCATAAAATTGTTCTTTCTGGTGTTACCGAGCATAATCTGAAGAATGTCTCTATAGAAATTCCGCTTGGAACTTTTACGTGTATCACAGGCGTTTCTGGTTCAGGAAAATCAACTCTTATGAGCGATGTGCTTTACCCGGTTCTTTCAAATAAAATCATGCGGACAGCGTATCCAGTCGGGGCATATAAGGAAATCTCTGGAATAGAAAACATTGATAAAGTCATAAATATTGACCAAAGCCCGATTGGACGGACTCCGCGCAGCAACCCGGCGACTTATGTCGGTGTTTTCGACAGTATCCGCGATCTTTTTGCGGCAACTCCAGAAGCAAAGGCGAACGGCTACCAGAAAGGTCGGTTCAGCTTTAACGTAAAGGGCGGAAGATGCGAGAACTGTCAGGGAAGCGGTACAATTACAATCGAAATGAATTTTTTGCCGGATGTTTTTATCACTTGCGATGTCTGTGGCGGAAAACGCTTCAACAAGGAAACTCTGGATGTTCTTTATAAAGGAAAAAATATAAACGATGTCCTGAACATGACGATTGAGGAAGCCTGCGACTTTTTTGTCTCAATTCCTCATATTTCCAGAAAGCTGGAAACGCTCAAATCTGTTGGTCTTGGCTACATCCAGCTTGGTCAGAGCGCGCTTACTTTGTCCGGCGGCGAGGCTCAGCGCGTGAAGCTTGCGAACGAGCTTGCGCGCGTTTCCACAGGAAAAACTTTATATATAATGGACGAGCCGACAACAGGACTTCATTTTGCTGACGTTATGCAACTTATGGCTGTTATTCAGCGTCTTGTCGAGCAGGGAAACACTGTCCTGATGATTGAGCATAACCTTGATGTAATCTGTCAGGCTGATTATCTGATTGATTTGGGACCGGAAGGCGGATTCCGCGGTGGAAATATCATTGCGAAAGGAACTCCTGAGGAAGTCGCTTCTGTAAAAGAAAGTTATACCGGCCAGTTTATAAAAGAGATGCTTGCCCGATGAAAAAAAATCATTTTCTCGTAAAATTTGTTTTTCTCATCTTGATTTTTGTGCCTGGTGCGTTTTTTGCGCAGGAATCTGAAAAGACTGTAATCAACATTGAGAACGCGCGCAACACAAAATATGAGAAAGATAAATCCACGGGAAATGATTTGATAATTCTTACAGGGAACGTAAAAGTCAGCGTAAGCCGTGGCTCCACAAAAAATGTAATAAGCGCAGATTCAATCCGCTATGACCGTACGAGCGAGATGATGTACGCGGAAGGAAATGTTTCCCTTGAGCAGACAACTGCAAATGCCGGAAGCCAGAATGTTTCCGCGAGCTCGCTTATGTTCAATACTTCAACTTTGGAAGGCGTTTTTGATGACGGCAGGGTTGTTCAGGTAAAGTCTGATGCGATAAATTTGCCGGCCGGTTCAACCTTGATTGTAGCAAGCGACATTTTTGGCCGCAGCGAGTCAAATACAATCACTTTTAAAAATGGCGAACTTACATTCTGCGATGATGAAGATCCGCACTGGCGCATTAAGGCCAGCAGAATTTGGCTTTTGCCCGGCGGTGAATTTGCTTTTTTGAATGCAAGACTTTTTGTCGGTCCTGTTCCGATTTTTTATCTTCCTGCATTTTATTATCCAAAAGATGAGCTTATATTCAATCCTGTTTTTGGTTATGAAAAACGCCGCGGATATTTTATTGAGACAACTTCTTATTTATATGGAAGAAAACCTCTGGACACCACAAGCAACACTTCTTCAACAGACAGCGACAGTTCCGAGAAACTTAAGGCACTTTTTAACTTTGTAAAACCTTCGTCATTGAAAGAACAGCGCATTGAAGGTCTTATGATGCACAATCTTGACGATGACTACAAAGGGAACACAACGAATTATTTTAAGATTCTTGGCGATTATTATTCAAATCTTGGTTTTCTTGTTGGTTTTGATGGAGTTTTTAAGCCTAAAAAATATATTTCAAGCCTGGAAATGAGCGCGAACCTTGGTTTTTCAAACACGATTTTCAAGGATTCTTCCGGAAATTATTTTCCTTTTTCACCTGGTGGAGACAGAATTTACGATAAATCTAATCTTTTGGGCTTTGAGCTTCCGTTCAGATATTCCGGCAAGTTTAAAATGTCGATGTCATCGCCGTTTACTCTGAATATTTCGCTTCCGGTTTATTCCGATCCGTATTTTTCAAATGATTTTACAAAGGATCGTTCCGAGACAATGGACTGGATCAGTTTTCTTATAGATTCACAGAACCAGGATGAGGACAATAAAACCACGACAACAGATTCTTCTTTCAACTGGACGCTATCTAGCTCGTATTCTGTGCCGCTTCCGCAGGTAATAAAACCGTTCTTGAATTCAATGTCATTGAGCTTGAATTCTTCGGTGGCTTTTTCTTCAATTTCTGTTTATGCTTCTACTGATGATAAAAATCATCTTAAAAATTCTAAAGTTGATAAATCGTCGCTAAAAGCCTGGCAAGATTCCACGCCTGAACGTATGTTCTTTTATCCGTCGCAGGTAATTCCAATGAGTTTAAGCGGAACAATAAGCGGAACTTTGATTGATATTTCAACTTCAAAGACAAAAACGGCTTCAAAGAACAAAAAAGATGTTTCGTTTGCGGTTCCGATGATTGCGCCGGACGATATTTTGCCTCTGAACGAGCGGAAAAACAAGGAAAAAACTGAAACTGAAACGCAGGATCCCCAAAATCAAAATGAAAATGCGGAAAATGTCGAAAATAACGGAACAGATATTGCTGAAACTGAGACAGAACCGCTGCTTCCCGACAGTGCTTTGCCGGCTTTGACAGGAATTTCTTCAACAGTAACGGATTTTCCAGGAATTTCTTACTCGCTGAAATATTCGATAAAACCGAATTTTTCAACGCAAATCTCGTATAATTCCTCAAATCTTGACACTCCGGACGATTTTGACTGGAGCGTCCTGAAATCTTCAATGTATAAGCTTTCTGTGCCGATTACGCTTGACAACAATTTTTCGTATTCGGGAAACTTTTTTTCGGTGAGCAACTCAAATACATTCAATCCTGTAAGGCAGCGTCACCCTTATCTTCACATGAATGAAAAAGACGAAAACGGCAAAGAAACTGAGACGGTCTGGTACAGTGAATCTTCTGCGGCTTCAATCAAAAAAGCCGACTACGGAACTGACAAACTTGACTTGACGCAGACGAATTCGGTTTCGCTCAAGCCGTTCAACTACATAAAATTTATAAAAGACACAGGAATTACCTGGCGTTCTTCCATAAAACTTGTGCGAACGGAATTTCTTTCGGATGAATATGATGCTGAAGAAGACAATCCTGAATGGGATTACCATTTTGTTGACTGGACAGACGAGGACAGCATCACAACAAACGCCTTGGATTTTACATTCGCCACAAACCAGATGGATTCAAAATTTTCGCAGAGCCTTACGCTTTCAACAACTTTAAAGCCTCTTGCGGAAAGTTATTATTCAACTTTAAAGCTTGGATTTCCGCTTACAACGCTTGCTTTTGAAACTGGTGTGAAAAAAGCAAGCACTGATGAAAATGCGGATTGGGTAAGGCAGCCGCTAAAGCAAAGCCTGACTGTTTCCGGCAAAGTTCTGGGAAGCTCAATGAGTTTTTCTGAAAATTACAACTATAATCTGGATGAATATCATCACGATTCAATGAAATTTTCGTTCAGCTGGATGAATTTGACCGCCGCATACCAGATGTCTTACACTTACGGCTATGACATGGGCTATGATGAGGCGAGCGGCGAACCGACCGGATGGGAACAACGCGCGGAAAAGGAATTTCTTCCGTACAATTTTTCATTTACTTATTCTCCAAAAACAAAGACAATCTACCGCTGGAAAAACCGGATAAGCATGGGGATTGGGCTTTCCACAAGCATTGTGGCGGATTTGCTTAAGCCTACGAGTAGCTATTTTACATTTGTTCCGTCTGTCTCGTTTAAAATCAGCGAATTTGTAAACTTCACATTCTCTGCGTCAACACGTAATTCTGTAATTTACCGTTATTTTGGAAATGACATCGGACTCAGTGGTGAGGAGAATATGTTTGTTGATTTGGCAAATTCATTCAGGTTTGATGACGAGGAACTGCGAAAATCTTCCGGTTTTAAGCTGAAAAGCCTTAATTTTTCCCTTACGCACGAACTTCACGACTGGGATTTCAATGCGACTTTCAAGATTGAACCGCGGCTTTTGACGGACGACAATAACCAGAAATATTACGACTTCAACCCGTACATGACAATCAATATTACCTGGCGGCCAATGGGCGCAATGAAGACGGAAATTGTTGATAACTACGGCGAATGGGAATTGAAATAAACGAATTTTATGCTCAATTATTTTACAAAGCCTTTTCCTCTGTTATATTGTCAATTTGCAACTGATGTTTTACAATATACATAAGTGGATACTGAATATACTGTAGTTGTTCCGGACGTTGAGATTCTTTCCGGCGTTTGCGGCACAAATGACAACAATTTAAAACTCATAGAAGATTATCTGGGAATTCCCGTTTTTACGCGTGGAAATGAACTTTCTGTAAACACAGATAATGATTCGTTGCGCGAAAAATTCCGTTTCATAATAGATAGGATTATAGATGAACTTGAGGACGGCACGAAAAACAGCACAGATATTATTGCTTCTGTCCTTAATGTTGACAGAAAAGCTGACATAAATTCCGTTTCAATTGTTGTTCCTGGCGCAATCCGCAAAGTGTATCCGCATACGCAGCATCAGGCTGAATATATCCAATCAATGCGCGAAAAAAATATGGTTTTCTGCATTGGTGCGGCTGGTTCTGGAAAAACGTTTCTTGCTGTGGCGGAAGCTCTGCGTCTTCTGCTTACGCATAAAGTCTCTCGGATTGTAATAACACGACCTGTGGTTGAGGCCGGAGAAAACCTTGGATTTTTACCGGGCGATTTAAAGGATAAAATTACGCCTTATCTTAGGCCGCTTTACGATTCAATGGAGCTGATTCTTTCAAAGGAGACAATAAAACGTCTTTTGGAGTCGGAATTCATTGAGATTGCGCCGCTTGCGTATATGCGCGGAAGAACTTTGAACAATAGTGTAGTTATTCTGGATGAAGCTCAAAATACAACAAAGGAACAGATGAAAATGTTTCTGACAAGGATGGGAGAAAATTCAAAAATATTTGTAACTGGGGATGAGACTCAGGTTGATTTGCCGAAAAAAGTTCCCTCAGGCTTGAAACACGCGGTTTCTCTGCTTGAAGGAATTGAAGAAATCGGTATGAACCGGCTTACTGCGGAAGATGTTGTAAGAAATCCTCTGGTGCAAAAAATTGTGAAGGCATACGAAAATGAACAAGACGAAGAATAATCCGTTTTCAGAATCAATAAAGAATTTCTTTTCACAGTTGAATGGCTATGTAAAAAAACATTGGCCGGTGCTGGTTCTTGTGCTTGTGGGATTTATTGCGGTTTCCGTTGAAAATTTCTTTAAGGTCGCAATGTCGCAGACTGTTTTTTCTTATTCAATGGACGATTTTGAGGTTGGCCAGATTGCGGACAGGACTATTTATGCTCCAAAATCAATTCCGGCAGATGAGATGAATCCTGTTTTTGTTGAGGAAGGTGAAAAAATCACAAGGAAAGGATTCCCGATTACGGATGAGGCTTACTCAAAACTTCAGAAAATGTCGGAATCGCCGCATTATGTTGATTACCGCTCTTTTGCGGATTCAGAGCTTTTTTTGGCTTTGCTTGCGACTATGTGGTTTCTTCTGTTTACTTTTGCGCCTTTTGGCAGGGAAATCCGGCTGCGTGAAATTGTTTTTCAGCTGATTTGTTTTCTTCTGGTTTATGCGGCTGTTGCGTTCTGCTCAAAAATTTCTTTTTTTGCATCACAGTTTGATATTACAACGATTATTCCGGCTTCTCTTTTTATTCTGATTGTCGCGGTTCTGTACGGTCAGCTCAGCGCGATTTTCTGTTCATTCATTTTTGCATTTGGCGTTTTTGACGCAAGTTCATATCAGGTTGTTCCGTTTCTTTTTACGTTGGCATCCTGCCTTGCAAGCGCGACAATTGTGCGCAAGATTGAACGCCGGATTGACATGATGTTTGTTTCTTTGATGCTTGCTTCCATAAATGCGGTTCTGATTATTATTTTTGCCGTTATCTTTAATTGCAGCATACGGGAACTTACGGTTGTAATCGGGCTTGTTGCCTTGAACGGATTCCTTTCTGGAGTTCTTTCCCTTGGTCTGATTACTCCTATTGAACTTATTTTGAACACAGCGTCGGTTTTCCGGCTTATGGATTTAAGCGATTCAAACAACACTTTGATGAGAAAACTTTTTCTTACGGCTTCAGGAACTTACCAGCATTCTCAGATGGTTGCCCAGCTTGCGGAAAGCGCATGCCGCGAAATCGGGGCGAATTCCCTTCTTGCACGTGTTGCCGCTTATTATCACGATATTGGAAAAATGGACCAGAGCGAATATTTTACGGAAAACGACATGGACGGTCAGCATAAGCTCAATGAGATGAAACCGAATCTTGCGGCGATTCTTGTGCGAAGCCACGTTCGGAAAGGCGTTGAAAAAGCCAGACAACTTCATTTTCCGCAGCAGGTTATTGACATTATTGAGCAGCATCACGGAAACAGCGTTATATCGTATTTTTATGAAAAGGCGAAGGAGCAGGATCCTAACGCAAACATAGACGATTTTATGTATCTGGGAAATCCGCCGGTTTCTAAGGAATCTGGAGTTGTAATGCTTGCCGACACAGTCGAGGCTGCCTGCAAAAGCCTTGATAACCCGACAGAGGCGCGACTTGAAAAATTTATTGATACTCTGATTACTTCAAAGATGGAACATGGTCAGCTGGACAATTGTGAACTTACTTTTGGAGATTTGAAAAAAATCAAGTCAGTTTTTGTAAAAATTCTCGCGGCATATTATCACGGCAGAATAAAATATCCGAACCAGAAAGATCCGGATGCTCCTGATAAAAATGATTCTGTTTCAGACAAAAAAATTGAACCGGCAAAAAAGCCTGAAAAAATTGCTTCAAAAGGCGCAGAAAAAACTGACGCAGAGGAAAAATAAATGGCCAACAGAATATTTGTTTCGGTAGAAGACGGATTTGCGGAACCTGAATGGCTTGGAAAAATTGAGCCATACATGCAGAAAGTCCTGGAAAAAGTCGGGTATGATAATGAAGAAATCTCTGTGATGTTCTGTTCGGATAAATTTATTCAGGAACTGAACAAAAATTACCGCAAAATTGACAGTCCGACGGATGTCCTTTCTTTCGAGAACGGCGAGGAATACACAGATGAGGAAGGCAACTGGTTTTCGGCTGGTGATATTGTCATCAGCCTTGAAACGCTTCCGAAAAATGCGGAATATTTTGATGTTGATAAAAACACGGAACTAAAACGCCTTTTGATTCATGGACTTCTTCATTTGAATGGAATGGATCACGGTGAGGAACATATCGAGAAAGGCATTGCTCCAGCCGGAGAAATGCTCGTTCTGCAGGAAAAAGTTCTTTCTGAACTTGCAGATGAAATTATTATAAAATAAAGAGAGTAAAAAGATGAATTTTCAGTTATTCAAGAAAAAAGAGACAAAAACAGCAACAGGAAATGACGAACTTTCTGCGGAAGAACAGGAAGTAATAAACGAAGAAAAACAGGATATGATTCAGGGAATTGAGGATCTTAGCGAGACAACTGTAAAGGAAGTCATGGTTCCGCGAATCGATGTTGATTTTATTTCTGTTGATACTCCGCCGGATGAGCTTATTGAAAAAATTGTCCAGAGCGGACATTCACGTTTTCCGGTTTATAGCGAGTCGATTGACAATGTCGTTGGCGTTCTTTATGTAAAAGATCTGATTTATTGTTTTGGCAGAAAATCACCGATTGAGCTTCAAAATATTATCCGCAAGGCATTTTTTGTTCCTGAAAGCAAGCGGATTGACACGCTTTTGAGGGAATTCAAGCGCCGCCACTGCCACATTGCGATTGCGATTGACGAATACGGCGGAATTGCCGGAATCATCACAATGGAAGATATTATTGAAGAAATTGTAGGCGATATCCAGGACGAGTTTGACAATGAGCGTGAGGATATTCTTACAATCGGAAACAATATCTGGCTTTGCGATGCGCGCGTTGACCTTGATGACTTGAATGAGACAATCGGAGCGGCTTTTCCTGCGGAAGAATTTGATTCCCTGGGCGGATTTGTTTTCGATTTGTTCGGAAAAATTCCTGTGAAATTTGAAAAAACTTCCTGGAGCGGCTACGACTTTATTGTGCAGGATATGGAAGGGCACAGAATAAATTCAATAAAAGTAATCCGAAAAGATGAAAGGGTGCGTGCTGATGAAAAATCTGAATAAAAAAATTTCAGTTGCACTGGCGGTATTTTTTGTCTGCGGAACTGTTTTGTCTGCGGCTGAAAAAACTGCCTCCGACTATTATAATGAAGGTCTTGCTTCCCAAAATAACGAAAATTGGTACGAGGCAAGCCAGCATTATATGGAAGCAATTCAGAAGAATCCTGTTTATTCGGATGCCTGGTTTCATATTGCGCAATGTTCTTATCAGCTTGGTGAATTTGATCTGGCTCTTTCTCAGCTGGATGAAGCCGAAAAATACGCAAAAGACGATAATTCCATAAATAATCTGCGAGGAATGACTTATATTGCGATGCAGCAGTTCTCTGAAGCACGAAAAATTTTTGAAAAAATCCTGAAAAAAACTCCGAATGATGTTGATGCGCGTTTCGGGCTTGCGGAACTTGATCTTTTTGATGGAAGAATTTCCGGGGCGGAACGCCAATATTCCGAGGCATTAAAGCGTCAGTCTGAAAATAGAAAAGCATTGCTTAGCCTTGCGGTTGTTTCTTCCCAGCTTGGAAAAACTGAAAATTCACGTAATTACATAAAGCAGGCTCTGGTTTTGTATTCAAATGAGGCAGAAGTCCATTATATTGCGGCGGTCGTTGCGGCAATGAACAATGATATAAAGTCTGCCGAAACACACTGTAAGGTTGCCGTTCAGATTGACGGAACTTATGGAAAAGCTTATGAGCTTCTTGCAAAAATCCGTTATGCCCAAAATGAATATGAGGATGTGATTTCTCTCTGTGATTTTATAATCGGTCGTGATAGGAATAATTCTTCCGCGTGGTATTTAAAAGGCGCTGCCTTGAATTCCTTGAAAAAGCCTTTGGATGCAATTTCTGTCTGGTCGAATGGGCTGAAAATCTCTCCGCAGGATGAAATTATGCGTGCTGCCCTGGAAATCTCGGTGAACAAAAATATTGCGCTGGAAGATTCTCGCCGCAAGGATTGGGCTTTGTATCATATTCAGAATGCCCGCGAGTTCGCAAGACGCTATGAAAGTCAAGGAGCTGTCTACGAATATCAGCGCGCGCTTAAGATTGAACCGGCAAATAAAGAGGCCAGGAGTGCGTTTGCAAATATTCTTGAATTGAATGGAATGCACGAGCTTTATCTGGAGCAACTTCTTTTTATAAAAAGCATAAATGATGAAAATTCCACAAAAAATCTTTCTGAAACAGAACTGGATGACAAAATTGAAGCTTTCGAAAATCTGCTTCAAGATTCTCTTGCAAAAAAATGGAATGTAGAACCTTTTTATCTTGATAAAAACCGCTGGAATATTGGAATTTATTTTGTTCCAGGAACAATAAATCAACGGCATATTGAAAATAACAGAATTGCTGCGGAATTCGCATCTGATATTTTTTCAGGGCTTGCATCGGCATCTGTTTCTACGGAAGCGGCAGATGTTTCTGGTTTTGGTAACGCTTACCAGAAGGCAAGAATTTCAGGAAAAGATTATTTTGTTCTGATTTCGGTGGACGAGGGCGCGCGGGATGTCACTCTGGACTACACAATGTATTCGGCGCGCACAGGCGTAAAAGTTACGGAAGATTCTCTTTATGGAACAGGAAATAACCGTTATTCTGGCGTTTTCCGTCGTTTCCGGGATGATATTTTGAATCATCTTCCAATACGCGGAAAAATTATTGACCGTGATGGAAAAACTTTGCTTTGCGATTTGGGGCGCTCAGAAAATGTGATTGAAGGCTCTGTTTTTGATGTTGTAAGAAAAAATTCAATCCAGACGGCAAGTTCTGGAAGCGGAGTAACATACAAAGATTCTGATATTCTTGGAACTTTTACGGTTACGACTTCCGGAGAGGAAATCAGCGAGGGAATTCTTGAGTACCGCGGATTTTACGACCGCGTGAATACTGGTGACGAGCTTGTTTTAGTCAGCATGCCGAATCCTGATGAATCCAACGCCGCCCAGGATTCTTCCTCACAGCAGAACTCAACAAACGCAGCCGTAGCCGCAAATGTTGCTCCGCAGGGAAACTCGAACGGCGAATCTGTTGTGGAGCAGAAGAAATCCGGTCTTACAGCAGAAGATTTAGGCGTTCGCCGCACTCCTGCATTCATAGATTTGGTTCGCTCAATTTATTAGTTAGTGAATATCAATTTTTACTCACAATCAATAAAAACTAGGAATTAGGCTAGCTTACATTTTTTCGGTTTTCATTTCGTCCAAAGTTGCGTCAATCCATTTTTTTGCCTGAACTGGATATTCGTCGTAAACCAGAAGAAATGTCCGAACTGCGTCGCTGTAGTTTTTTGTGTAATATTCAGATTCCCCAAGGTAAAAAATAGCGCGTTTTGTAACTTCTTTTGAACGGTTTGTTCCTAGAAGTTTTTTAAGCTGCTCCGCGGATTCCTTGTATTTTTTCTGTATAAAAGTTGTGCGCAGAATTTCAAAAAGAAGAAAATCGTCGCCGCCGTCTGGAGAAATTATGTCTTCCTCAAAAATATATGGTTCCATCCTTTTTGATTTTTTGTTTTTTGAGCCGCCGCCAAGCGATTCCGCGATTTTTTTTGTCTCTTCATTCATTTTTACAGGCTTTTTTGAAAATTGCTCGGTTATATCCAAAAATGGAAGAGGAGTTTCCCTTTTCCCCTCGACAGGAACAAGTTTTTCTTTTGCAGATTCAGTTTTTTCAGCGTTTTCTTTTCTTGGTGGAAGAGTCAGGTGGGTTCCGTTTACAGTCGCGTTCACGCTTGGAAGAATTATATCGTATTTTCCGTTGTTCACCTGGGCGATTATAGCGTAATAGTAATCGTTGTAGTTTTTCACGGTGTCGCTGTAATTCTGGATTTCGGGCTCAATTGTTGCAATTAATGTTGCGTCAGAAATATCGTAGTAAGTTCCGATTGGCTTTGAATTTCTGTATATAAAAAGTTTCTGGATTTCAGGTTCTGGCGCAGATGGAATTTTCCAGCTTAGGTTTATTTTGTTTCCGCGCGTTCCCTTTGCCTCAAGGTTTGTGATTATCGGTCTGTCTTTTGCAAAACAATTTGCCGCCAAAAAAAAGACTGCAATTAATGTAAAAAGTTTTTTCATGTTTATTATTTTATTCCGATTTTGTATAATTCTCAACATGAACTATGCACGTGTATTTTTAAAATCAAAAGAAGAAAAGGAAATTCAGCAGGGATTTCCGTGGGTATTTGACAACGAAATTTCTTATGTTAAATATAGAAAATCTGAAAGGGATGAATGGCAGCAGACGCCGGTTGAAGAAACTTCTGTTCCGAACGGAAGCGGCGTTGAGGTTTTTACAAAGGCGGGCGGTTTTCTTGGCACAGGAATTATAAACCTAAATTCAAAAATTGCGGTAAGGCTGATTTCCTCGGAGCACGCGGACAAAGTTTTTGCCGACACAAAATCATTCTGGGAAAAACGAGTGTTTGATGCAGTTAATATCCGCAGAATTCATTATTCCGAAAAAGATTCATATAGACTGATTTTTAGTGATGCTGATTTTTTTCCAGGGCTTATCTGCGAACGTTATTGCGATGAAAATGGAAGAATTTATCTTGTGGTACAGTTTCTTTCCATGGCTACAGATATTTACCGCGATGAAATTCTTGACGCGCTCAAAAAAGCCTGCAAACCGTATGCAATCTATGAACGCGATGATGAAGGCGTCCGCGAGAAAGAAGGGCTTTCCCAGTCGGCTGGCTGGATTGGAAAATCAGGTGATACAGAGATTATTATTGTTGAGAACGGAATCCGCCTGAAAGTTGATATTGCAAACGGACAGAAAACAGGTTATTTTCTTGACCAGAAAGACAACCGTGTTGCGGCGGCAGCGTTTTGCCACGGAAAAAAAGTTCTGGATACGTTTACGCACACAGGCGCATTTGGGCTGAATGCATTCAAGGCAGGCGCTAAAGAAATTGTTTCTGTTGACATTTCAGAGGAAGCCGTTGAAATGGTAAAAAAGAATATCCAGCTTAATGGCGCAGAAAAAAATATGAAAGCTGTCTGCGCTGATGTTTTTGACCTTCTGAAAAAATACGAGGCTGACGGTGAAAAATTTGATGTGATTATTCTGGATCCGCCGGCGTTCACTAAAAGCGCAAAAACAATTCAAAAGGCCTATGGCGGCTACAAGGAGATAAACCTTAGGGCGATGAGGCTTTTGAACGAGGGCGGAATTCTTGTGACATGCTCATGTTCATACTTTTTTGATTCGCATTATTTTTATGATATGCTTATGCACGCGGCAATGGACAGCCACAAGAAAGTTCAGATTCTTGAAAAGCGCGGCGCAGGCCAGGATCACCCGGTTCTTCTTGGCTATCCAAAATCAGAATACCTGAAATGCGCAATTTGCCGGGTGATGTAAAGGATTTTTTGATGCAAAAATACAATTGCGTTGTTGTGCTTGGTCCTACAGCTGTCGGAAAAACTTCGATTGGAGTTCAGCTTGCCCATAGATTTGGCGGAGAAATTATTTCCGCAGATTCCAGGCAAACTTACCGCGGACTAGATTTGGGGTCCGGCAAGGATTTGGATGAATACACAGTTTTCGGCGAAAAAATTCCATATCATCTTATTGATATTGCTGATTTGAGCACTGAATATAACGTTTTCCATTACCAGCAGGATTTTTACCGCATTTTTGACAGTCTTATCGAAAGAAAAGTTCTTCCAGTAATTGTAGGTGGAACCGGAATGTATCTTGACGCAGTTATCCGTAATTATGATTTGGTTGATGTTCCAGAAAATCCAGAGTTACGAAAACAACTTGAGTCAAAAAGCCTTGAGGAACTTGGAAAAATTTATCTTGAGCTTAAACCTGACTTGCACACAAAAAACGACTTGCTTGAACGTGAACGTATTATCCGCGGAATAGAAATTTATTACGGAACCCACGGCGAGCTTGCGGAAAAACTGAAAAAATCAATGTATAGACGCCCTGAAATTTCGCCGCTGATTATAGGAACAACTCTGGAACGTGAAAAAGTCCGCGAAAATATAAAAAATCGTCTGCAGGAACGCATTGATGCAGGAATGATAGATGAGGTTGCTGGGTTGCATTCAAAAGGCTACAGCTGGGAACGCCTTGAAAAACTTGGCCTTGAATACAGATATTGCGCGCTTTACCTTCAGAAAAAACTTTCAAAGGAAGAAATGTTTGAGCAGCTTTTTATTGCAATCAGACAGTTTGCGAAGCGACAGGAAACTTGGTTCAGATTTATGGAAAAAAATGGCGTGAAAATAAACTGGCTGCCTTCCGTTCCAGACAAGGAGACTAGAATAAAGGCTGCCGTTGAACTTGTCCAAAAAGAGATGTCTTTGGAGCCAGTGCGGTAAACAACGAATTATCACCAAAAGAATTTAGGCTTTTGGTGAATAACGATGTTCTCCGCCTTTTTTTATTATGCAGAAATCGCGACTGCGACCGGTTCAATCTCTGTAAGATAACCTGTTCGGATGCAGCTTTCAAAAAGTTCCTTGCTCAGAAAATCCGTTTTTACGTCTTCATAGCCGTCTTGGTCGCGCACAATCCGGATTACAAAGCCGTTTTCTTTTTCAGAAAGGATTGTCATATAATCGTTTTTGTTTCCAAGACTTTTAAGTGAATAACTTTTCATAAGTGCCTCCCTTTTTGGGTTTTTGTTTTTTTTATTGAGTTACATTTATATAATCGGTATTATTTTTTTGTATGTTAGAAATTTCGTGTTTTTTTGATGCGCATTTTCATCTTTTGGAATGTTTTAAATATGAGAAGCCTTTTGATTCTCTTGCCGGTTTTAAGGAATATTATGCTTGTTCGTGCGCCCATTCAGTTGAGGAATGGTTTAACCAGAAAATTGCGCTTGAATCCCTGGAAAAATCAAGAATTCCGGGAGTTTCTGTTGATGGCTCGGTGTTGCCTGCAGGTAAAATTCATATTTTAAAGTCGTTCGGGCTTCATCCGCAGAATCCAATTGTTGAGAACGTTGATTTTTTGGAAAATCTTTTAGAAAACAATGAGCTTGATGCAGTCGGTGAGGCAGGATTTGATCTTTTTAAGGATGAATTCAGGCAAAATTCCGGGCGCCAGCAAGAAGCCTGGCACATTCAGGTTGAACTTGCCGCAAAATATCAGAAACCGATTGTTGTTCATTGCCGCAAAGCCATGCAGAATATTTTTCAGGAAATAAACACGCTCGCGAAAATTCCTGCGGTGCTTTTCCATTCTTTTCCAGGACCGATTGAGGAGGCTCATTCGGTTTTGTATCGTTTGCCGGACGCATTTTTCAGCTATGGAAAGCAAATTTTAAATGGAAACAAAAAAGTTCTATCGTGCCTGCAGAATCTTCCGCTAAAAAATATTCTTCTGGAAACAGACGCGCCGTTTCAGCATTTAAAAGATGAACGCTTTACTTCCTGTGCGGAAATAAAGCGTGTCTATGGGGCGGCATTTGATGTGCGCAGGGAACTTTCGCCCGAAATAATCAAAAATAATTTTTTTAGGATGTTTGGACTTTAGGGATAATGAAGGGCGGGCGACCGCCCTACGGGCGCACTTCGTTGCGCCCTACCCACCGTGTGGGGGATATCCCCCACAACGCCCCCTTTTTTAGAAAGGCTTGTAAGTTACGCCAAGGCTCAGCATCCACAAATTCTTTGACAATTCTGTTTTGTTTCCCGAAAGGTAATAGTCCGCGTCAAAATATTTTACGTAAACTGCAGAAGTTGTGATTGTCAGGTTCTTGACAGCTGTGACTTCAACACCGCCGCCGACTGTAAGGCTGTCCAGAACAGGATTGAACGTGCTGTTTGAAGTGTCTGTGATTCCCTGGTTGCTGTAGGCGATTCCGGCACTTGCGCCAAGGAATCTGCAGATTTTATAGTCCGCGCCAAAAGCGATTTCCCATGAATTATCGTAGTCTGTTTCGCCCAGAATGTTGTCCTGGGATGCAAAATCATTGAAGTAATAGTTAAAACTCGTTGAAATATAAAGCGGTTCAAAAAGCTTGTATCCAAGCCCAAGATTTAGCACTGCAGGAAGGTCAGTGCGGAAGTTTGTGTCGTTTGTGATTCCGTAATATTTTGCGATGTCACCTTTTACGTTGCTTACATTGTATTCAATTCGGCTTAAAGTCTGGTACTGAACAGAAAAATCAAGTCCCGGAATTACCGGCGGTTTAATGTGAAGTCCGAATACACAAGACTGACCGAAACCTTTTGCGTCATAGCTGATTTTGTTTCCGCCGTTTATTGAGTTGAAAGTTCCTGTCGGGTCATTGCATTTAAGAACCATTTCTTGAGTTCCGTAAGTGTATCTGTAAGCCGCAGAAAGAGAGAGCCAGTCTGTAACAAGATATGCCGCACCAATCTGACCGCCAAGTGTAAGTGAAGTTACATCAAGAGAATGTTTTTGCGCCATTGCAAGGGAGGCTTTTGCGGCTTTTTCGTAATTATCTTTTTTTGTGGCATATTCAGAAAATTTTGAGCCATACTTTGTTTTTACTGTATAAGCCTGAGCCAATGATTTTGCTGTTTCATTGTCAGGATTTGCATTAATCCAAGCGAGCGCGTCTTCTTCATTTCCGTCAAAGTTTGCCTTTACAGCATTGTTAAATGAATTTGTTGCAGTTTGAATCATATTTGCTGCAAGTCCGTATTTTGTCGCTTCTTCGCCTTGCTGGCTAGCGCCGTTCAGGAACATAAGGCTTGTTGCGCTTGTTCCTTCTGAATATGTAAGCGCGCCTCCTCCTGCGTAGACACCGAATGTAAGGAACATTGACCATCTGTTTTTCTTGTAGACAACATCAAAATTCGGATAAAACAAAACTGTTGTCTCATCGTTGGAATAATAATCTGGAACTCCGTTTGCTGCAAATTTATCGTCAGTTTTAAGTTCATTTGCGTATTCCTTGAATACAAACTGGTTTCCGGCTTCAATGTAAAGTCCGTCTGCCATGAAGCCTGTTCCGGCAATATTGTAGAATGCGGCTTCCGGACGTTCATTTTCTGTGTTTCGGCTTGGGTTTCTAAGATAGCCGGTGCTCATGTTTGTTTTGTTTTCAACACCGCCTGCATACACGCAGACAGCGGCAAATGCGATAAGTGCAGCAAAAATAATCTTTTTCATTTTTGAATCCTTTATTATGACAAAATATGTCAAAGTGTCAAATTTATTTTATATTAGACACTTTATCGTTTTTTGTCAAATTGTCAATAAAGCGGACCAGCAAAGCGCGGTCCTGTGTCAGAGGGGTAGTGAAGAACGAAGTTCTGAACGTAGGGCAGGCGCCCTTCTAGGGCAAAATAAGACTGACCGTGCCAAAAAACTTGTTTTTTGGGTAGTGAAGAACGAAGTTCTGAACGTAGGGCAGGCGCCCTTCAAAAATTGCAAGACTGTTATATTTTTGTTATCATATTTAAAATGAATATGAATGATTTGCGGGCTTCTGCTTATGCGAACGGCATGGGAAAAAGTTCTGGTGAAAAAAAATCTGGAGAAACTGGTTCTTCAAATGTTGTAAAACCGTTTGTGCCGCCGCGTATTACAAAAATTGTTTCGGGCAAAAATGGTTCTGTCGGTGCAGAAAAGCCTGTTTTTGAGGGCCTGAACAAGAAGATTGGGAAAATTTTTCAGAGCCAGGCTGAATCTGGTGCTTCAAAAAATGATTTTTCAGGATATTCTGGAAATCGTGCGCAATATGGCACGGAAAAATCGTTCGCGGCAGATTCTTCTGAATATCTGAAGTCCGGCGGGCTTCTAAAGGTTCCTGTCGCTCCAAAAGAGGCTGACGGAAGCGATTCTGTTTACCGGCGTGTTGCGAAATTTTTGCTTTTGATTGGAATTGATGAGGCCGCGAAAATTTTGCCGCATCTGACTGCGGAACAGACTGAAAAGATAATTCCTGAAATTGCGTCAATCCGCAGTGTTTCGCCGGAAGAGGCAAGCGGGATTCTGGAGGAATTTAACGGTCTTCTTGAAAAATCGCGCGAGTCTGGCGGTGTTGAGACAGCCCGTGAAATCCTTGAGAAAGCGTACGGTCCTGAGAAAGCCCGCGAAATGCTTGAGAAATCCGCGCCATTCGGTGGCGCAAAGCCTTTTGATTATCTGAATGATGCGGACAGCGAGCGGATTTTTTATCTTCTTTCCGATGAGACGGAACAGATTCAGGCTTTGGTTCTTAGCAAAATTGAGCCGAAAAAAGCTGCAAGCGTAATAAATCTTATGAAACCAAAGGAAAAGTCCGAGGTTGTGTGCCGGCTTGCGAAAATGGAGCCTGTAAGTCCTGAGATTTTAAAGCGCGTTGACCAGGCGATGCGGGAAAAATCATTGGCACAGACAACTGAGAAAGCTGAAAAAATTGACGGAAGAAATGCTCTTGCCGCGATTCTGAAAAAAATGAGTCCGGCTGCGGAAGATGAGATTCTTTCCGGCCTTGCGGAGGAAGATCCTGCGCTTGGAGAGGATTTGCGCGGAAGACTTTTTACAATGGAAGATGTGCTTAATGCGGACGGAAAATTTATTCAGCAGAAACTGCGCGAAATGTCTGATTCAGAAATTGCGATGCTGATTGCGGCGAAATCCAAGGAATTCCAGGACAAGATTCTTGGCTGCATTTCAGCAGGAAGACAAAAAAATGTCCATGAAGAGCTTGAAATCAACTCACCGTACAGAAAAGCTGACTGCGAACGCGTGACTTCTGGATTTTTCAGCGTTTTGCGCCGCGCCTACGAAAACGGCGAGCTTATAATCAAAGGAAGAAATGAGGAAGAATATGTCTAAAAATAAAATAGAAAAATCTTACAAAGGCTTTGAGCTTATTTCGGAAACTGAAATTCCTGACTGTTCTTCGGTTGGACTTTATCTGCGGCATAAAAAGACCGGGCTGGAAGTTTTTCATCTTTTGAATGATGATGAGGAAAACCTTTTTGCGTTTGCGTTCAGGACTCCGGTGAAAGATTCAACCGGGGCGGCCCACATTACGGAACATTCGGTTTTTTGTGGCTCAGAAAAATTTCCTTTAAAAGAGCCTTTCACAAATATGATGAACCAAAGTGTGAACACTTTTTTGAATGCGCTTACTTATTCTGATAAAACTGTCTATCCTGCTTCTTCAACTGTAAGATCCGATTATTTTAACCTGATGGATGTTTACGGCGACGCGGTTTTTTTTCCTCTTCTGAAAAAAGAGGCGTTTCTTCAGGAGGCGCACAGGATTGAACTTGATGAAAACGGAAAACCTTCGATTCAGGGTGTTGTCTACAATGAGATGAAAGGCGCGTATTCATCTTTTGAGTCCGTTGCAAACGATGTCCAGCTAAGAAGTCTTTTTCCGGACACAAATTATGCGTTCGATTCCGGCGGTGATCCGATGGATATTCCGGGATTTTCTTACGAGGCGTTCAAGGAATTCCACAAAAAATATTACCGGCCGGAAAATTGTCTTGTGTTTTTGTACGGAAATATTCCGACTGAGGAGCAGCTTGATTTTCTGCAGGAAAAATTTCTGGACAGGCTTCAGAAGAAATTCCCTGAGCCAAAGGAATCTGAATATTATCCAAATGTTCCAAAAGAATTTGAGGAGATTGAAACTCCAGAACCGCAGCTTGAGCCAATAAAAATTGTTGCGGATGCGCCTGCTTCCGGGGCAACTGGTTCTACTGTTACAGTGAACTGGCTTTGCGGGCTCACAAAAAATCTTACAAGCTTTATAGAAGCAAGTTTTATGTCGGAAGTTCTTGCCGGGCACGATGGTTCTCCTCTTTCAAAGGCACTTGTTGAGTCGGAGCTTGGCGACGATTTGGCTCCAATCTGTGGAGTAAGCAACGAAACAAGAAATTTTATGGTTTCCTTTGGGCTTCACGGTGTAAAACGCTGCAACGAGAAAAAAGTCTACAGGCTTGTGATTGAGACACTCAAAAAAATCTGCAAAAATGGAATAAACAAGAATGATGTTGATGCAGCTCTTATGAGCGCGGAATTTGCGAATCGCGAAGTTGTCCGCGTATCCGGGCCGTATTCGCTTGTTCTGCTTGACCGCGCGCTTAACGGCTGGAACTATGGAAGAAATCCTGCGGAAACGCTTTTGTATCGCGCTGAATTTGAAAAAATCCGCAAAAATGTTGAAAAAGATTCTTCGTATGTTGAAAATTTAATCCGCCGCTTTATGCTTGAAAATGACCGTGTCGCTTATGTCGCGGTTCGTCCGTCAAAATCTTATCTCTTGAAAAGACAAAAGAAAGAGAAAAAACTGCTCAAAAAACTGATGGAAAACAAGAATGTGCAGCAAATTAAAAATGATTTGGAGCTTCTGCATTCGTATCAGAATCACCATGAAACACCGGAGGAGCTTTCGTGCATTCCGCGGCTTGAACTTTCTGAACTTTCAACAGAATTTGAGCGGATTGAGACAAAAATAATCAATGTAAAATCTGATGGCTTAGAAATTCCTGTTTTTACAAACAAAGAAGGAACAAATGGAATCGGTTACCTTGAAGTCTGCATTCCTTTGGATAGCCTTTCGCCGGAAGAATATTTTTATCTTCCATTTTTTGCTTACTGCGCCTCAAATATCGGGTGGAATGGAAAAAACTGGGTTCAATGTGCGGAAGAAACTGCTCTTGAGACGGGCGGAATTTACACTCGGCTATTGACTTCCTCGGGTTCGCGCACTGAACGGGCGAAAAAAATGGAGGAAGAATTAAGCGGACTAAATGTTACAAAACGCGACTGGGTTATTTTTTCAGTACGGTATCTTGACGAGAAACTTGACGGTGCGCTGGAATTGTTCGCAGAATGTCTTTCTGGCTACGAGTTTAACGATTTGAAACGCCTGAAAAATCTTCTTGGTGAAAGTTTGAGTTCGATAAAATCTTCTGTTGTTCCGCACGGAAACCGTTATGCTTCCAGACGCGCGCAATGCCAGAAGACCCATTCAAGCTCTGTTGAGGAAATCTGGTATGGAATTTCGCAGCTTTTCTTTTTGAATAAACTTTCCAGAAAATCTCCGGAAGAAATCCGGGAAAAATTTTCTTCAATAAAAGAAAAACTTTGCAAGGCTGGAGGAATTCTTCATCTTGTTGCGGACGAAAACACGCTGAATATATCGATGAAAAAAATGCCGGAATTCATAAAAAATGCAAAAATTTCTGCGGTTCAGCCTAAAAAAACGCAGGATGAAGATGAATTCAACAGACTTTTGCTTCTTCCTGGTGAAAATTCATCACTTCCGCAGACAGAAATCTTTTCAGTTGACTCTCAGGTGGGGTTTGCCGCATCTACGCTTTCTGGATCTTATTTCGGCGAAAAAGAAAACGCCGCGGATTTTGTTCTTGCGCATTGGCTTTCCGGAACATTTTTGTGGGAAAAAATCCGCACAACCGGAGGTGCTTATGGCGCTTACGCTTCCAGTCTGAATTTGAGCGGACAGTTCAATTTTTCAACGTTCAGGGATCCGACTCCTGAAAAATCAGTCCAGACTTTTAAAAAGTGTCTTGAGGCCGCCGTTACGGCAGAATTTTCCGGGGAAGAATGTGAGCGTAGCATAACAGGAACTTATGGAGAGGAAATCCAGCCCCATTCACCTTATGGAAGAGGAATTGCAGGTTTTTACCGCACAATTTATTGCATCAACGAGGATGACAGGCATGACAAACTTGTAAATCTTCTTTCTGTAAAACCCGAAAATGTAAAAAAAGCAGCGGAAAATCTTCTGAAAAGCATTGATTCTGCAAGAACCGTTGTGATAGAAAATAAATCAGAAAAAAATACTGGCGTGAATATAAAATTACCTTTATAATTTTGTAAGAGCGACGGGGTTTGAGATTTTTAGCTAAAAACCGAGGTTTTTATTATGGACAAAAAAGTTAAGCAGTGTATAGAAATGTTGCGTCAGCTTGTTTCTGACGTTCAGGGCGCTCCTTATCCTGGGGAAGATATTAACAATGAGCTTTATTCAATCTGGTATGAGCATGCCCAGGCCGCGGCAGTTGCTTGTTTTGAATATCTTGACGAAAATTTCCCGGAAGAATCCAAGGACGTTACAAAAAAAATCGATAAACTTTTTAAATAAATATGAATATTTCTAAAAAAAGTTCAAAAATTAACCGTTATCAATTAGCTGGATCTCAAAAAAAAAGTGGCTTGAATGTCTGGCGTTTCGTATTTAACGGAACAGAAAAAGTTACTGGTCAGGAACGGAAATTTTTTATTGAGCTTTCCATGCTGAATCCGGGGCTTTGTCCAGACGAGGCTGTACTGGGCTTTAAGGCTCGCGTGAATATTTCTGCGGAAGATCTGCAGAATGTGCTTGCCGGGTCTGCTTCAGCGCAGAGTATTCAGAGTGAATCTTATGTTGTGCCTTCTTATGTGGTTCTGCGGGCCGGAGTTCTTGGGCTTGAGGCAAAACAGATTTGTGCGTACAGCGCGGCTAAAGATGTTTCTGTAAGCCCGAAGACTTTTTGTATCCAGGGTGATAAATTTTCTTTTGATGAGGAAAAACTTTCCGGACGGATAGATTGTTCTCCCGGTGATATCCAGGAGCATCCGGAATATTTATGCGATTCTGGCTCTGTAAGCTGGGATTTGCGTTACGAAATCCGTTGTGACCTTGGAAAAGGTTATTCAGGAAAAAACTGTACCTGGGCTCCAACCGGTGCAAGATCTGTCTTTGCTGGAAATTTTACAATAGATGGAAAAGTATACGAGGTTGTTCCTAAAAAATCAGCCGGCTACATTGACCGCTTTTTTGGAAAAAATGTTGTATTTCCGTGGATTCATCTTTCCTCAAATGTGCTTACAAGCATAATTTCCGGGAAAACCCTGACGGATTCGACTTTTGCTGTCCAGGGAGCTTTTGAAAATCAAGTTTCTGCGGTTGTAGACCTTGAAGGAAAATCTATTTCTTTTGAGGCTGGAAAATCAAGGCTTTCAAATGGGTCAATCTGGAATTTTTCTGAAATGCCGGAAAGTGGCGGGCAGGAAAATCTTCATTGGAGCGTAAGTCTGAATAATAAATCCTACGTTGTTGATATTGATATTTTTTGCCCGGCCTCCCAGATGTATGTGAAATCTGTTGAGCTTCCAGAAGGCAACAGGAATGTCCTGAAAATGCTCTGCGGTGGCACAGGAACTGGTGAAATCAGGCTTTACAAGCGGTTCGGGAAAAATCTTGAGCTCATCGAGCATGCCAAAATTGCCAGCGCTCTCTGCGAATACGGGCAGTTGGAAAAACCGGAATAAATTTATTGCCTTTCTGCTTTTTTATACTTATCTTTTTATTAAGTAAGGAATAAAAAGTGGAGGCGTTTTATGGATTACGAACATTTTACATTAAAAACTCAAGACGCTTTGCAGAATGCCAGTGCTTTGGCCCAGAAAAATGACCACAGTGAAATCGGGCTGGAACACATCCTTTCTGCGCTTTTAAGTCAGCAGGACGGAATTGTTGTGCCGATTATTGAACGTGTTGGTGTTAACGTTCAGTCTCTGCAAAAACAGGTTGATGACCTTCTTGATGAATATCCGAAAGTTACCGGTAACGCTCAGATGAGTCTTTCTAATGAGGCGCAAAAAGTTCTTGCAAAAGCAGAAAATGAAATGGCCAAGCTGAAGGATCAGTATCTTTCATGCGAGCATATTCTTCTTTCAATGACAAAATCAGATTCCAGGATTGGTGAACTTCTGAATAAAAACGGACTGACTTACGATGCTGTTCTTGAAGCATTGAAATCTGTCCGCGGAAACCAGACAGTTGATTCCCAGGATCCAGAAAGCAAAATGCAAAGCCTTTCAAAGTATTGCACGGATTTAACTGCGCGTGCCCGCCAGGACAAAATCGATCCTGTCATCGGCCGTGATGAGGAAATCCGCCGTGTAATGCAGGTTTTGTGCCGCCGAACAAAGAACAATCCAGTTCTGATTGGTGAGCCAGGCGTTGGTAAGACTGCGATTGTAGAAGGACTTGCACGACGAATCGCCAGTGGCGATGTGCCGGAAAGCCTGAAGAATAAACGGCTTCTTTCTCTTGATATGGGAAGCCTTGTTGCCGGCGCGAAATTCCGCGGTGAATTTGAGGAACGACTTAAGGCGGTTATCACCGAGGTCACAAAATCTGAAGGCCAGATAATTCTGTTCATAGATGAGCTTCACACGATTGTAGGGGCTGGCGCCAGCGAAGGTTCAATGGACGCTTCGAACTTGCTGAAACCGGCATTGAGCCGTGGCGAAATCCATGTGATTGGCGCGACAACTTTGAACGAATACAGAAAATATATCGAAAAAGATGCGGCGCTTGAACGAAGATTTCAGCAGGTTTACTGCGCTGAGCCGTCTGTAGAGGACACAATCGCCATTTTGCGTGGTCTTCGCGACAAGTATGAGATTCACCATGGTGTAACAATTGAGGATGAGGCTCTTGTAAGTGCTGCGGTTCTTTCAAACCGTTATATTACAAACAGGTTCTTGCCGGACAAGGCTATTGACTTGGTTGATGAGGCAGCCAGCCGTCTTAAGATGGAAATTGAAAGCCAGCCGGTTGAACTCGATCAGGTTGAGCGAAAAATCCTTCAGCTTCAGATTGAAAAACAGTCATTGAGCAAAGAGGACGATCCGGCTTCAAAGGAAAGACTTGAGAAACTTGAGAAGGAACTTTCAGAGTTCAATTCAAAGCGCGATGCGATGAGACTCCGCTGGCAGAACGAAAAAAACAGCATCAATAAGAGCCGTGAATTAAAGGAACAGCTCGAAAATGCACGTTTCAACGAGGAGAAATTCACGCGTGAAGGAAATCTTGAGAAAGCTGCGGAACTAAAATACAGCACAATTCCTTCGCTTCAAAAACAGCTTGAAGAGGCTACAAAAGCGGAAAAGGAAAAAGAAGATAATCCTGAGCGCGAGTCTTTGCTCCGTCAGTCTGTAACAGAAGAGGATATTGCACGTGTAGTTTCTTCTTGGACAGGAATTCCTGTTGCAAAGATGATGACCAGTGAAAAACAGAAATATCTTCAGCTTGAGGAAGTTCTTCATAAGCGCGTTATTGGCCAGGATGAAGCCGTTCAGGTTGTAAGCGATGCGATCCGCCGAAACCGCTCCGGCTTGAGCGATCCTAACAGACCTCTTGGCTCGTTCATGTTCATCGGACCGACTGGTGTTGGTAAAACCGAGCTTGCAAAGACTTTGGCAGATTTCTTGTTCAATGATGAGAAGGCTTTGACCCGAATCGATATGTCTGAGTACATGGAAAAATTCAGTGTGAGCCGACTTATCGGTGCGCCTCCGGGATACGTTGGATATGATGAAGGTGGCCAGCTTACAGAAGCAGTCCGCCGCCGACCGTACAGCGTTGTCCTTTTTGATGAGGTTGAAAAAGCCCATCCGGATGTTTTCAATGTTCTTCTTCAAGTTCTTGATGACGGAAGGCTTACAGACGGGCAGGGAAGGGTAGTTGATTTCAAGAATACTATCATCATTATGACAAGTAACTTGGGAAGCGACCTTATCCTTGATGCGGCAAATGAGAAATCTTCTGATAAGTCGGAAAATGTTTCTCCGGAAGTCCGTGCAAAAATCGATGAGCTTCTGAAAGCGCATTTCAGACCGGAATTCTTGAACCGAATTGATGAAATCGTAATGTTCCAGAAACTTGGAAAAGATTGCATCGGCGGAATTGTGAAAATCCAGCTTGAACGCGTTGCAAAACGTCTTGAGGACAGAAGAATCTCAATTGATTTTGATAAAAAAGCGATTGATTTCCTTTGCGAGAAAGGTTACGACCCGGCATTTGGTGCCCGCCCTGTAAAACGAGCAATCCAGACTTGGGTGGAAAACCCTCTGAGCAAAGAGCTTCTTGCCGGAAAATTCGGTGAAGGCGCGAAAATCAAGGTTTCTTCTGACGGAACAAAACTTCTGTTTGCATAACCGCTAGGGATGAATGTTGAATTTTTTTGGAGGAATAAATACACGGAAAGCGTTTTTTTCAACCGATTGAAAAGTCAACATTCATCTCAACATTGTTTTGAATAAAATATTGTGATAAAATCATTCCGATGAGTTTTATCGAAAACTGCAAAAGTTTTGTAAAAGAATTTCTTGGCGAAAAAGACTGCAATGTCTGCTATCTTTCTGTGCAGAATCCAATCTGCAAAAAAGTTTTTTCTGGCACGAAACTGAAAATACTGGACCTAAAGAATAATCTAAATCCTCTTGCACCATTTCTGGACTTGATTTCAGAAAAAAATCCTTCTGCCAGACTTGTCCGGGAAACGGTTGCTCCATTCCATGCGGAAATTTTTCTTTCTTATTTTAAAAATGGCGTTGTAAACGAGAATTTTGATATTGTCACCGATGACAACGTTAATTACGAGCGAAATATTTTTATCTCCGAGATAATTGAATTCATAAAAAAAATCTGTACGGAAAATTATCTTGTCCTGAACAGCCAGCTTCTTTCTCCTGAAAGCTGCCGGATAATAAGAATTCTTGAAAAAACATCGACATTGGGCAAATTTATTTTCTGCTTTGACCCGGACGATTTTTCCCCGGAAAATGACGCTTTTTCCGAGCTTTATGAACACGCGCGCGAAAAAAAACAATATCTTCAATATTATGACGACAGCATTGCGGAAGCCAGAAAGAACGTAATCCAGAAAACTGAAAAAAAATCGGAAAAAATAAAATTTGAAAAATATTACAATGCGCTCAAAAACTATCGCACATTTCTTTTTGAAGGTTCTGGAATTTATGCCTTGCGCTCAGTTTCCAGAAAAGTTGACAAAATGCGGCTTACAGAGCGGCAGAAAAATCTTTTGTCATACGAGATTGCGCTTTTCCATTATTATTCAAACAGGATTGACGAGGCGACCCTTGAATTCAACAAGATTACGCTTGAATGCCTGGATGAAGATTTAAAGGCCGCGGCAATGTTTTTTCTTTCCAAAGCGTATTCCCGGAAGAAAATGAACAAAATTGCGTTTAAATACGCGCTGCTTCTGGAACGGATGCTTTCAAAAAAGAAAAATTCTCCGTTTTATGCGTTTGCCGTTATGCAGGAATATTTTTGTGTTCCAAGGTTTAACCATAAATTCCTTGAAAAACGTTATTTTGACGCGCTTAAAATCCTAAAAAAACAGAATCTTCTGAACAATTACATCCAGACGGCTTTGAACGTTCCTAATTTTTTTATTGAGGACAGAAAAATCCTGGAGACAAAGATTCTTCCGATTATTGAGAACTGCATAAAAATCTCAAGGAAAAGCAGAAACAACCTGAACCTTTCAAATGCGCTTCAGTGGAAAGGAATTGTTTTTTCCCGGCTTGGAAAATCCTATGAATCTTCAGTCTTTTACGACCAGAGCCTTTCCTTGCGCTCGGAAATCAATGATCCGGTCTATATAATAAGAATAAGGAACGGTCTGTCCTATGAGGCTCTGATCCGTTCTGACTACAAGAAATCGTACACGCTTCTGAATGAATATATTTCCCATCTTGATGAAATTTCAAACTACAGGACGATAATCAACACATTGCGGAATATTGCGCTTCCATTGTTTTATTCAAGGAATTTTGAGGCGGTGAACAAGCTTTTTCAGTTCATTGCAAACCTTATCCGGCTTTTTAATCTTGATGATATGGCGAACAACTCGTTCCTGCCTGAATTCAACGATATGCAAATTTTCCGCACATTTATTGATTTTGAGCTTGGAAACCTCGACCGCGCAAGGATATCTCTTTACAATATCGAGAATAATTCCGGAAATATATCGGATGAACTTTATGTTCTTCTGTATTTTCTTGAGTCAGCATATCTTTTGCTCCATGGGGAAACGCAGCGTTCCTTTCAGATTCTGGACGAGTCGCTTCCGCCTGTCCAGGAAATTCATCCGTATCAGGGACATATAATCGTATTTGTGCTTTATGAGTTCGCGCTTCTTTTGAAAAGCAAAGGTTTTCTGCAGGATTCTCAGAGATATTTTGAGCGCGGATTTAAAATCGCAAGCCAGATGAATTTGTCTTATTTTACAAGAGGCAGAGAAAATTTTTCACTCCAGGAATATGCCGAAAACCATGAGACTTTTGAGCCGCTGAAAATTGACATTGAGAAAATCCGCAAAAGGACGAACAAGGACAGCCTTGTGAACCAAGTCCACCAGAAACTGGAAGATTACCGTTTCCTGAACAAGATAATGGAAGACAGCACGGAAAATCTTTCGCTGAAAACATTCATTGAAAAAATAACACAGTCGCTGTTTGACTATTCGTTTGCAGATTCAGTGTTTTTTGCGGAAAAAAATGGAAACCGCTGGAAACGCCTGGATTCAGTTTCCCGCGTAAAAGAAAATTTTCCTACGGCAAAAACTTGGAATTATTGCCAGGAAATTTCCGCGCGTGCAATGAACAATTGGCTTGTCTTTGATGAAGGAATGAACTCTTATTTTGTTGTGATTGAAAAATTCGGCTATACGCTTGGAATCATCATAACTTTCGGGAGGGAAAAAAGTATTTCTCCGGAAAGCCTGAACATTTTGAACATCGCGATTTCTGATATTCAGGCAAAATACATAATCCTTAAGCAGAATTCGGCTCTTCAGCAAATCTCTGACACGGATGAGCTTACAAGAATATACAACAGGCGTGCGCTCCTGGAATACATTGACGGACAGAATTTAAGGCTTAAGCGTTATGGCACGTCGGAAAGTTCAACTGAAGACATGGCTTTTGCGTTCATTGATATGGACAATTTCAAATTCTACAATGACAATTACGGGCACAAGACAGGGGATTTTCTTTTAAGGGAATTCGCCGCGCTTCTTTCAAAAAGTCTACGCAAGGTTGATTTTGTCTGCCGCTACGGTGGTGATGAGTTTGTTGTTGTAATCCAGAAAGTTTCCTGCCCGCAGGCGGAAAAAATACTTGGAAATATCCACCGGAAACTAAAGGAAGATGAATATTTCATTCCGCGTCTGGAAAAATTCCTTGGCAAGAAGCTTGATGTTTCTTCCGACCGCCTGCTAGGATTCAGCGCGGGAATCTGCTCAAGTTCAGACATTGCTTCAGGTGATTCGTTGCGCACTGCGATTGATTTTGCCGACAAAGCTCTGTATTTTTCCAAAAAGACAAAGAAAGGCTCTACAACAATATTTGGGAATATAAGGGAAAAGCTTTGAATCCGCTCTTTGGGCATAAAATATTCACATAAGAGTTTTTGTTATTGCATTATTTTGCTGAATTCATTAAATTCTAATCAAACTTAAAATATTTTTTTAGGAGATTTAACATGGCAGTTAGAGTTGCTATTAATGGTTTCGGTCGTATCGGCCGTTTGGCTTTCCGTCAGATGTTTGACGCAGAAGGTTATGAAGTTGTTGCTATCAACGATTTGACAAGCCCAGCTATGCTTGCACATCTTTTGAAGTATGATACAGCACAGGGTGGTTTCGCTGGAAAAATCGGTGAAAACAAGCACACTGTATCAGCTACAGAAGATTCTATCATCGTAGATGGAAAAGAAATTAAAATCTCTGCTGAAAAAGATGCAGCTAACTGTCCTTGGGCAGCAAACAAAGTAGACGTTGTTCTTGAATGTACAGGTTTCTACACATCAAAGGAAAAGGCTGAGGCTCACATCAAGGCTGGTGCCCGCAAAGTTGTAATTTCAGCTCCTGCAGGAAACGACCTTCCAACAATCGTTTTCAATGTAAACCACAAGACTCTTACAAAGAACGACAACATCATTTCTGCCGCTTCTTGTACAACAAACTGCTTGGCTCCAATGGCTAAAGCATTGAATGATTTTGCTCCAATCCAGAGCGGAATCATGTCTACAATCCACGCTTACACTGGTGACCAGATGATTCTTGACGGTCCACAGCGCAAGGGTGACCTCCGCCGTTCACGCGCAGGTGCTCAGAACATCGTTCCTAACTCAACAGGTGCTGCAAAGGCTATCGGTCTTGTAATTCCTGAATTGAACGGAAAATTGATTGGTT
>OQVN01000064.1_pt1 | contig 39974 bp, 28 predicted proteins | sample 1691621 | NCBI WGS metagenome assembly OQVN01 (sample SAMN03418278, study PRJEB22391) | human gut metagenome | biome: human-gut; feature: organic feature; material: feces | host: Homo sapiens | place: Tanzania | collected 2013-01 | reverse complement strand
GGAGGCCGGAGCGCGAGCGCAGCCCCGGAAAGCACGACGTCATAGGGCGCAGAGCGCCCTATGACGGACCGCCATGATTATTCTTTAACTATTCAGTTTTATCGGAAGGAGTTTCGGTGGTTTCTGGAGTTTCTGGCTCTTCACCGAGGGCTTTTAATTTTTCCTGGCGCGACTGGATTTCTTTTTCGATTTCTTTTATTGCGCCGGTTATTTTTACGATATCTTCGTCTGTGGCTGAAAGCGTGGCTGTATTGTCTGTAATGAATTTTTCAAAGGCTAGCTGACCGAGCTTTCGGATTTCATCTTTCTTTTTTGATTCAAACTGGCGGATTTCGATGCGGATTACGCTCTGATCGCTGAGTTTTCTGACCGCAGTTTCTGTTTTTTGAAACGCTTTTTTTGATGAGGCAACAACTTTGTCCATTCCTGCCTTGAGTTTTTCTTTAAATTCGTTTTTGTCCATGTTTTTGCCTCCGAAAATTGTTATATTTTTAATATAATCCTGTTTTTAAGTTTTTTAAACTTTTTTTTTCTGTTTTTGATGATTTTTTTATCAGTTGCGCTGAAGGCAAACTATTGTAAGATCATCCTCCTGTGAATCTTCCTTTATGCATGAATAAAAGACATTGTTCGGATTTTTGGGTTTTCGCACCGGACGGCCATGGAAACTTTCTTGGGTCGGAGGAACTGCGTATTCTTTATAGAGTGAGAAATATTTTTTTAGGAATCCGTCGATGGCGACATCCACTTCGACAAGATCTTTTACTGTAGCGGAAGTTGGCTTGTAAAGGCGGAAAAGTTTTTCGAGAGAGGCAAGTGCCAATGTGGCTTCCTCTACTGTTCCCTGACAATTTGTAAAATCAAATTCAAGAATTTCGCCGGCAGAAGGATTATCTTTTTTGGTGAGAATATATTTCTTTTTCTGGAAAACTGCCTCGATTATCTCGTAGATGCGTTTTTCGCCGAACTCTTCCCTTTCGGCTTCGAATTCCGGGTTTCCGTATTCATCGCAGATTTGCTCGCCGTTCGAATCTGTCTTGGGTTTCAGAACTGCCGCAAAATCTGGTGTGCGTATGACTCTTCCGTTTTCTTCTATTCCGTCGGTGTAAAGAATCAGGACATCTTTCTGATTTAGTTTTGTCTGTTCAACTTTGAATCCGCCTTTCAGCTCAAGCATAAAATTCGGAAATGGCCCTGCTGCTGGAGTTTCCGCAAGCTCGATTTTCTTGATTGATTCAGTTGAATTCTCGTAGATGCGTACAAAACGGTCGCCGGCGTGACACATGAAAATATCGCCTGTTTTTGAATCATATAAGGAAACTATCATAGCAACGAATTTTCCCTTTATGTTCAGCGATTCAAGAAAACCGTTGACTTTATAAATGAAATCCTCAAGTTTTGTGCCATTTTTCTGGTAGGACCAGCTTTCAAAATATTTTTTGTAAAGAGTTGCAACTATTGTGACTAGAATTCCAGCTGGAGCCGCATGCCCAGAAGCGTCGCATTTTATAAGGACGTACCAGCGCTCATCAAGTTTTTTGAAGTCAAAATAGTCGCCGGATGCGCCGGACGCGCCTTTGTAATATGCGAATTCTGAAATATTCTTGTCTGAAATGCGGGAAACATTCTGCTTGAAATTGCCCGAAAGCGGTTCAAGAGAAACCATCGCCTGCTGGATTGGAGTCGCCTCGTTTGCCTGGAGATTAAGTTCGCGTTCGTTGTAGCCCAAATCTTTTTTCATACGGTTCACAGAATCGCCTAGGCGGCCAATCTCGTTGTTCGGCAAATCTGTTATGTCACCGGCAAGAAGGCGTTCCTTGTCGTTTTCCTCTGAAATTTCGGTGACAGTTTTTTCAAGCAGTTGGATAGGGCGGACAATTCTGCCGGCAAAAAGGTTTGCACCAAGAATTCCCAGGACAATTGCAATTGCAGAAAGCACAAGGACTATGTAAAAAATGTTCCGGGTGGCGTTATCCACATCGCGGATAAGAGAATCTGTGTTCACTTTTAGGAAAAGAATTCCGTGGACATACTGATTTTTCTGGTCCGATGCGCCTGCCGAGTAAAGAACCGGACGGTAAAACAGATATTCTGTCACATTGCGGTTAAATTTTTCATCATTGTAAGACGGAAGTGAATCCGAGCCTTTTTCAGAAAGCGCAAGAAGCTGGCGTTGAATTTCGCTGCGGTAACCAGCGTTCAAATTTGAAATCTCCATGCGGCGGGAATTCGTCGCCCCGGAAATCTCGGAATTTAGCCCGGCGATTTTTTCTTCTGTTTTTCCGCATAGTTCGTAGGCTTCAAGGTTCAGTTCTGAACAACGCTGAAGAATCTCCTGCTCAAGCTCCTGCGCGGACGAGAATTTTGAGACGCCCGGAATTATCGTCTTGCGCGCGCTGAGCCTGTCAACCTTTGAAGTAATATTCGCATCGTTGGAAGCCCATACGTAAAGCACAGAATTTTTTTCATCATTATTTTCATTGATTTCATTGTTGCCGGAAGAATTTTTCTGCGGCGCATAATTTTTTGCAGGTCCGCCGGTGATTGTAAGAAATTCAGCCTCGGAAAGCGATGACATCTGGTTCAGCAAATCGTTGAATTCCATTGTGTTTTCATCCGCATTCTGAAGATAAGTCCTTGCGCCGGTAAAAACAGAGGAAAGCAGAACATTCACGCGGTCGTGCAAACCTTTTGAAAGAGTCCTCTCCTGCCCTTTTATCATCGTAAATCCAAGACTCAGGGAAATGACAATTATAATTGCGACAACGAGTGAAATCGCAAATCCCGCAAGAGAAGTTTTCAGGCTGCCATTTCTTCTTCTTTCTTTTTTTGATTTTTGGAACTGTGGCATAAGACCTCCCGATTCAAGCTGAATGACAATTCTTTTAGCTGAACAAATTTCTGCATAATTCTTAAAAAATGAAATTCCGAACACGAAAATTGCCACAACAAGCAAAATTCCTGCGATAAAAAGCACAATGTAACCAACAAAAACCGAATGCGCATATTTTTTTTCAACGGCTTTCCAGGACGGAACATATTCATATTCATTTTCAATCTGAACAGTTCCGTTCGGGCTGATTTTAAGGGCTTTCGTTTTTGTAAAGGAAATTCCGCGGGTTGAATGGACAACGCCGACAAAATATGATCCCTCTTCAAGCTCGTGGCCAAGATTTATTCCGGAGATTTTTGAATTTGAAACACTGAAATCCTGAACATCTTTTGAGGCTACAAAATCGTAAGGTGGTTTTCCGTCTGAATCAACAATGACTGAGCGGACTGTTCCATCGTACGCAAAATCGTTTCCGGAAAGTTCAATTGCAATATCGCCGAATGAAGAAACATTTTCCTTGATTGAAGAAATGTATGTGTGCGGCACATATTTGTTCAAAAGAACTGGAATATTTTTTGGCTCGCCAACGAATCCAGCCTCATCAACAGCAGCAACAGAAAGAATGTAAAGACCGTTTCGCTGGTTCTTGAACGCAAAAACCGGATTTTTATAGACCGCGCCGGAAAGTTTTATTTTCCGCTGGAAAGATTTTTCATCTGCGCCCAGTATTTTTTCCGCATAATTTTTTAGTTCTTCCTCAGAAACTTTTGTCCTGTTTTTTGATGAAAACGAAAATTTCGCAGGAATTTCGGCAATTTTTGAAAGACCGTAGGAATAACCTTTTATGTCGTCATCCAGAAAATCAGGATGCCACCGCACAATTCCCGAATTTGAAGAAAGAAAACCGGCGCTGTCCGTTTCAAGCGGCTCAAAAACAACTTGTCTTGGCGGCGTCAAATCCAAATAATATTCTGCAGAACTGATTTTTGACCAATTTCCGGCATTGTCAAGAACGCAAACCTTCAAATACCAGTAGCCTTCTTTTTCCGCGGAAAGCTGAAGAACCTGACTATCAGAAAGCGATTTTTTTTCAAGCGGAGGTTTTTCTTCATCATCTTGTGACCAGCTGAAAGTATATCCCTGAATTCCTGAAATATCATACGGTAATTTTATTTTAAACGAAACGCGCCTGTTTTTTGAGCGGAACGTGGAATTTGCACCCTGGCGTTCGGAAATTATCGTGGCGGCGGAAACTTCTTTGTCCGGCTCAAGCGACATTATCCTGTTTTCCGCAAAAGCCCCGGAAGTTTCCGTTGAATTTCTTGCGGAAACGGCAGAATTTTTGCTCTGCCACACAAAACTCAAATCATCGCCATTAATCAAAGGAGATGGAAACGTTGAGTCAATTTTCTGCTGGCTAAGGCGGCTTTCTTCCCAGTCAATTTTTTGTTTTTCCGCAAGATAAACCTGCTCGTAGCCGGAACGATTGTCAAACCAGAAAGCGTAAATTTCATCCTTAAAATCAAAAAGTCCGGCTTTTCGGCAATTTCCTTTTGAAGCAACAACATCAACAGACTCAGGAAGAACTTTTCCATCCAGAATCTGCTCGTACCAGATTTCAGAATTTTCAGTTCCGCGCGATTTTCGTTCCCATAAAAGATTTATTTTTCCATTCTTAAACAGAATGAATGGAGCCTGATTATCAAAATCAGAAAAATCGCCTTTCGGAACAGAATCTTTTCCCGTAACTATAACCGGAGAAGCCCAGGAACGACCGCCATTTTCAGAATGAGAAACGTAAATCTGGTATGAATTTTTATTTTCCTGCGAAAACTGAGACTGAAAAACCAAAAAATCAGATTTTTCTGAACTGCACATAAACGGCGCAAAAGAATTCGGCATTGAAGAAGCGCCAAAAGTCTCAACAAAAGGTGACCATTTTATCCCGTCATCTGAAACCGAATGAAAAATAAAAAATTCGTGGAGCCGGAGCGTTGAATCTGAAATTTTAGATTTTGACGCAAACATCACGAATTTTCCAGAAAAAGAAGCATAAATTCTTGGCGCAAAAAATTCACCTTTCGGGACAGAAACCTCTGACTTCTCGAATTCTTCCGAACCACTTCTTAAAACGTAGACGCTCAGCTCTGAATCAGAATTTTGGACAGAAACCGCAAGCGTTCCATTTTTGGACATTGCCGCAGAATAAATGTCAGGAATCTCCGGACCGGCGTATTCAAAAGGACCTGCAAAGCGACGCAGAATCTTCCAGTTTCCGGAAGAATCCAAAAAACGCGCAGAAATCCAGATGTTTTTATCAGATTTGTCAACTTCCTGCCAGAAGGAAAAAGTTTTTTTACCGTTTCCGGCCGTTTTTGGAAAAACAGAATCTTTTTCGCTTATGGAATGAGCCAAATTCCACCAGAATTTCTCAGCGGAAAACGCGGAAGAAACAAAAATTCCAAAAAAAGAGAAAATCAAAATCAATCTGAAGAAATCTAAAAAATTCCGCTTAAATTTCATTGTCCCAAAGCCCTTTCAACGCGATTTTTAAGTTTTGTCAAATTTTCAGTCCTATTTGCCGGATTTTTCCACATTCCAGAAATTATCTCTCCCGCCATCTCGTAACGGTTTGAGGAAACAAGCTCGACAATCTCCTGGTATCGGTCAGTATAATTTGAATCTCTTGTGTAAACGTTTGTCTTCAAACGCGCGCTGATTTTTGAACGGAGAGATTTAAAGCTCTGGTTCTCATTGTCAATGGAAATCGCCTGGTTCACTTTTTTGAATGCTTCCTGATAATTTCCGCCCTGAAAAAATCTTTGAGCTTCAGCGGCAAGCTGCTCCGCCTGTTTTTTTACAGCAGGAGCGAGCGGACGTTTCTTTTTTCCAAGAGAATATTCAATTTCAAGAATCGTATTTTTCAAGCCCGGATAATCAGGATTTATCTCCGAAAGATCCGAAAGTTCCGCATAAGCCTGAAGAAGTTTTTCGTTGCCAGAAGAATCTTTTGCCGCAGAAGCAGCGTTATCCTTTGCCTGGGAAACCCGGTTCGCAAAATTTATCTTAAACTGCTCTGGATCCTGGAACTGTTGGATTTCAAGCCGAAGTTTGTTCGCCGCCATATTCCGAGGAACAAGAGAACGTAAAATTTCCAGAGTCTGCAAAGCCCCGTTGAATTCTGCGGACGCTTCGGCAGAATTTCCTTTTTTGGAAAATGACTTTCCTTTTTCAAAACTTTGCTTCGCGCTTCTGAGCATCTGTGAAACATCGCGGTAAAGAGAATCTGAAGGCAAAACTTCGCGGCCATTGTTCGCGTTCAATGCGTTCTCAACAATTTTCATCATATTTTGAATTTCATCGTTCTTGTAATCAAGAAAAACTACGTTCCAGCGTTCCTGCGCGCGTTTCAAAAGAATCTGAGCCTCGGCATAATTATCATTGTTAAACTCTTTTCCGGCTTCTGCAATAAGATTGTCAACTTCATTATTGATAATAATTTTCTGCTGTCCGGAAATTTCTTCCAGGAGCTTTTCAATTTTTTTCCGGCTTTCCACGGCAAGATTTTCATTGTAGTCAAAACGCAACGAATCATCATAAAATTCAATTGAATTATTCGCCGCATCTCTTGCCTCGTCAAATTTTTGCTGACGGAAGAATTTTTGCGCCGCCTCAAAATTTTTGTCGCCATCCAGAATATTTTTATCAGAATTTTTAACAAGAGAATTTGCTTCATCCAGAGACTTTTTAAGTTCATCGGAAAAATCCTCAAGTTTTTCAATGCTTGATTTTATTGACAGAACCGAATCCTCGTAATTTTTCTCATAAAAATCGGTCACTTTTTCCAGCCCGAATTTCAAAGATTTTTTTCCGCCTTCAACATATTTCTGCAAAACCAGAATTTCCTGAGCCGCATTTCTGGAAAAACGCCTTCGCATTCCGTCAACGACAGTTCCTTCAAGATTCTGCGCAATTTCCAGCCGCGACTTTTCCGCATTTTTTTCAAACTGAAGCCCCGCGAGCGCGTAAAATTCAGCGCCTCTTTTGTAAAGTTCGTTCTCAATATCAAAACAATAATCGTTCAGCGCAAAAATGTAATCGTTGTAGGTTTCACCGATTTTTTTCCAGACAAGAATTTTATCTTCAATCTGGACGCCGCTGGTCGCATTTTGCATTTGCGGCAAGGAATTTTCCGCGACAGAAGAATTTTGTTTTTCAAGAAGATTTCTGTAATCTTCGCTCCAGTCAGATTTTTTTGGGGAATTTTCGCTTATCTGATTTTTCACAGAATTTATTTCAGAAACAACGGAAAGCAATGACAAAATGTAGGAATCTTCAGAATAAGCGGAATCCGCGGCATTTTCCGGCGGAAGAATTTTGTCCGCGCCGGATTTTATCTCCGCGATTTTTATAACATCATCAACAAAACTTTCTGAATAAAACGCGACATTCTCAAGATATTCAACTGAAATTTCAAAATTTTTATACGGAACCTGAAATTTTTTTCCATCCCGATTTTTTAAAAGCGAATAAAGAGAATTTATTTCTCGGGAATTTTTTCCGAAAAGCCCGATTTTCAGAAGTTCAGATTTTTCAGGAAGAATTTTGCTTTGCCGGAAGCTTTGGACTGAGCTTTTTTCTGCAAATCGAACTGAAAGATTGTTCAGAAGCACAACCGAAGATGATTTCATTTTCTCAATGTTCATGTTGAAAACCGCATCCATAACGCCAAGAATTCCGTGGTCTGCGCCTGGCATTTCGTTCCACCCGAAAACTGCGCCGAACGCAAGCCCCGGATATTCCTCGCCATGCCCGACATAATTTTCGCCATCTTCTGTTTTTTTGCCTTTTTTGTTTTTTTCCGCGATTTTTTTTACCGCCACAGAATCTTTTTCCAGCAAAAGTCCCAAATCCGCAACAGAATTCCTTAGCGAGGCATATTCTGAAAAAACCGATTTTACAGACATAAGCGCAGAATGCGCAAGCACCGTATTTTCAGAATTCAGCGCATTTATGTAGGACGCGCTTGCGTTTTCAAGGCGCACAAGAATTCCGTCAAAAAGCTCAAGATTTTTTTTGATTTTTTTTACCGAAGAATCAATTTCGTCAGTGATTTTTTCTTTTCCAAACTCGGCAATGAAATTTTCGTGGAGAATTTCCAATCCTTCCGCGGCTTTTTTTATTGCCTCTGAATATTTTTCCGCATGAATCAGCTTTTCAGTTTTATTTTGAATTGCGCTGTACTGACGGATCGAAACAAGATAATTCGTGTCTTTCACAATATCCAGCCGCTTGTCGTTCGGATTAAATTCCAGCGCAAGGATTTCCTGGGTCAGTTTTTTTATGCGCCCGTCAACAATTTCTGTGTCCTCTTCCGAGCTGTTTTTGATTAAACTGATAAGTTCGTTCGCAAGCTCGGAATAAAGTTTCCGCGAATTCAGAATTTTTTTGTATCTTCGCTGGACCGCGTCGAATTCCAAAGGATTTTCTTCAAGATATTTGTTAAGCTCAACAAGCGCCTGCTGGAAATTCCGTTCGTTCGGCTCGTCAATAATCTTGTCGATTTCGCGCAGAGTCAGCGTTTTTTCCTGCGAAAAAAAACGGTGTGCAAAAAGTGAGAAAACTGTTATAAAAAGCGCGAGAATCTTCTGGTTTTTCATCATAAAAAAGTACATTGCAAAAGCGCAAATGTCCACAATTTCTTTTTCGGTATATATTCTAATGAGTTAAGAAAAAAAATCCGAACAATAAAGTAACAAAATGAAAAAAAACGGACTGTTTATTTTTTTTATTTCGCTGATTTTCTCATTTTTTGCAAAAGTAAAAATTTTTGCGCTGGATTACACAGAAATTTCCTCTTCACTTGCAAATTTTTTTGATTCACTTTACGGCGAAAATGAAGGAACAACTGGATTCCGTTCACTTTTGATTCCTCTTGGCGGCCGTTCAGAAAGTCTTGGTTCCGCATACACAGGTCTTTCAGACGACATAAGCTACATTGACTTCAATCCGGCGGCATCCAGCATTTTAAGCCAGACTGAAATCGCGTTTTTTCACAACTCCTGGATTGCGGACTCAAACATGGAAACGCTCGCCTTCACAACAAGATTCAACAATTTTGGTGTCGGTGCAAAAATCTCATGCTTTTATGTTCCGTTCACCGAATATGATTCTTTTGGTTCAAGGCTTGCAGGAAATTATTATTCAGAGACAACCGGAAGCGCAAATTTTTCCTACAATTTTTTTCCTGGCTACAATTTCAAAGGACTTGCTTTAGGATTAAACCTGAAAGCTTCATGGCGCTCCGTTCCAGACTACGCGGACAACAATACCGGTGAAATTATCTCCGGTTCGGGACTTGAACAGTCCGCTCTTGCAATAATAGCTGATTTTGGAATGATGATTCAGTTCAATGCGGCAAAATTTTTTGTTTCAGAAGAGGCAAATTTGAAAATCGGATTCAGCCTTACAAATTTCGGAGCCGCAATAACCGGATTTTCTGGAGAAAACGGAATTTCCTACGACGATCCATTGCCTTCAACAGTTGGAATCGGAATCTCATACAATTTTTTCCGCCCGGTGACAATTTCCATTGATTTCAGGCAACCGGTAAACCTTCAGAATTTTTCTGAATACCAGATGTTTTATGCCGGAACTGGAATTTCTGTGAAAATCACAAAATTCTTCTCAATCTTGGGCGGATTTCAGATAAAAGGCGCAAATCCACGTTTCAGCCTTGGTGGAGAGGCAATTGTCTCAAAAGTAAAACTGAACGCAAATTACACGCTGGATTTGACTTCATCATTGAATCCGCTGAACCGGTTCAGCGTTTCGGCAGGCATTCTTCTTGGGGACAAAGGCCGCGCTGAAAAGCACGAAAAAGTAAAAAAACTTTACAACGAGGGAATTTATTTCTTTGCGCAGAAAGATTACGAAAAAGCAATTGAAATCTGGCAGGAAGCATTAAAAATCGACAGAAATTTTGACCCGGCAAAAACAGGAATCAGAATCGCAAGACTTTATAACGAAATGCTTCAAAACATGGAAAATCTTTCAACAACGCACAATTAATCAGGCTAATCAAAAAACTATCGCTTCTTGCTGAAAATCCTGTAGTTTATCCACGGGAAAATCTGATGTTTTTCCTCAAGGTTTGTAAGCCATTCTGTGCTGACAGTGTTTGAGCCAAGCGCATCAAAAACCGCCGTGAAATCATTTATGCTTTGCTTGAAGCGCATCTCCGCGTATTCCGGGAAAACTCCGTTCTGAATCATCTTTGCCCATCCGCTGCTCTGAGCAAACATAAGTTCTTTTGCACCAAGATTCAAAAGCCTTGCCTTTAAACCTGTATCTGAAGGAAAACGCTCCGCCAAATCAACCATGCGTTCGCTGGCCTTGCGCACAAATTTCATCATCCAGTTGTTTTTGCTGGAAAGCAAATCCTCGCCGTAGCCAACTCCACTGGAAGAACCGTAATACGGCTGAATCCGCTGAAGCTCAAACGGATTTTTCGCAAGATTTTTCGGATGCTCAAGTTGGATTTCCGTTGAACAGATTTTTCTGCACACTTGTTCAATCCAATCAATGCTTTCAAACCATTTTTCACTCAGACGGGTGATATTCACTGCGACAACCAGCGAAATTTCTTTTTCATCAGGAAGCAGTTTTTCCGCCTGGACTAATTTTTCCGCTTTTCTGTAAACAAAATCATCCGCATCTTTTAAAACTTGGGATTTTGCATCATCAGCGGAATAAACATTTTCAGTTTCACAAGGATTTGTCACGGTAGACTCAGAATCACCGCCTTTATTCCAGTATTTATATCCAATCGAATAGCGTGACGTTCCTTTTTTCACAAAAGACTCAATATCTTCAGCTGGCAAAGAAAAAATCACATCGCGGTTTTCAGAACGGTACACAGGATTTTCAGAATAGCCTTCCTCGCCCATAATCTCTTTGTCCGAAAAACCGTCGCGGCCGAAAGCCACAAGCGCATTTGTAAATCTTGCCGGGGAAAAAATTCCTTTTTTCGGTTCAATTTCGCTGAAAAGGAAACTGTGCGCATCCAAAATCGTGTAATTCATTCCATAAGCACGAAGAACTTTTTCAACACCATCGTAATATCCAAGCTCAGGAAGCCAGAATCCATCTGGAACTTCGCCAAAAAAACTTCTGTAGGCAAAAATTCCAGCCTCAACCTGGGCAGACATGATTTCCGGCATATCATTGTAAAACGGAAGAAAAATATCCGTGGCGCAAGTCGCAAGAATTTCAACAAAACCCTTTTTTTTGAACTCAGCAATTTTCTTCACAAGACGACAGCCAAAATTTTCAAACGCAACCTTATCACTTTCAGCTTTTTCAAGGCAGGACTTTACCGCATCCAAAAGTTTTCCAGCAGTTTTTACGCGCTCAATCTCTTTTTTTCCAAATTCAATTTTTTTATCAAGCCATTCAATATATTGAGCCTGAATTTCCGGATCTTCCAGCAAAGTGCAAAGCGCAGGCGTAAGAACAAGAGAAATCCTGCAAGGAATTTTTTCCGCCTCGAATTTTTCAAGCATTTTCACCAGCGGAATATAGACATTTGAGATTGACTCAAAAAGATAGCTCCGCTCGCCAGCGTAAAGAACAGTTTCTTCCCCAGTATGTTTTATGTATTCCTGACTCGTATTAAGAATTAGAACAAATTTCTTTTGTGCCATTTATTTTTCCTGTTGAATTAGCCGCAAATTACGAAAAAGATTCGCGATGATTTTTGTAATGCTCAAGCAAAAGCTCGTTCATTCCAGAAAGTTTCATTATTTCAGATACATTTTCCATTTTTCCAGGCTGAAGAAGCGCAAAACGTTCACAGCCTTTCGGTTTTTCAAGAATTCTGGAAGATGCAAGAATATCTACAAAATTATCAAGATTGAAAAGAAGATCCACGCGGAAAAATTTCTTGTTCTGCGGAAGAAGCACGTATTGGCCGTCATCTTCCTTTGAAATTTGAATGTCAAAAAATTCATCCGGCTTAACCTGGTCTTTTTCGGAAAAAGAATTGACACGGATTCGCATCTGGCTCACAAATGCCTTTTCCAGCGAAATTCTGTCCGAATCGCTGATGTTCCAGTAAACAAATGCCCAAGCCGGATTTCTAAGAACAATCCCGACTTCCGTCTGATTATATGCACGGGGAACAAGATCTTCCTCTTTTTCAGGCTCAACTTCCTCCTCGGAAATAATCATGTCATCTTTTTCAATTTTTTCCAGATCCTCATAAACCTCAAGAATTTCTTCTATAAGAAAATTCCGGTTAAAATCAGAAGGAACATCGATTCCCTCTTCATCAGCAATCTTTATAAGCTCTGAAAATGAAAGAGTTTCCAGATAAGCACGGTTAAGCACAACTTTTTCCATAAAATAATAATCTAAAAAATCCCGATATTAGTCAAGCGACACCAAGTTTTATCTTTTTTATCTAAAGCTATTGAAAATTCAAGATAATTATGTTAATAACAAATTATGAGGGTTTATATTTTTTCTCTTACACAAAATTTAGACCGAGCGCGGAAAATCCAGGAATTTCTGAACCTAAAAGGACATTCCGCAAAACTTTTTGATTCTGACTCGCACTTTTTTAATTTTATCTACAAAAAGGAAAAAATCCCTGATTTTGTTGTCTACGATTATCTTTTGTTCAACCACAGTATTTTCAATATCTACAATTTTATGAAAAGCGAAAATTGTCTGGTTCCGCTCGTTTTTTTCAATGATCCGACAATTCATCTTGAATCAACTGAATTTTTCTTCAAAAATACGCTGAATTTAATCTACGTGGAAAATAAAATCGACTGGGAAAAGTACGGACAGATTCTTTCAGACACCGCAGAAATTGTTGACTCAACAAAAGAAATCCGAAACTTAAATGACGAAGCCAGACGCGAACAGAAAAATGGACCAGAAACGCAAAAAACAGAAAAAAAGTTTCAGGAAAAAACAGAAGAAAAACCGGAAGCCCGGATTTCAAGGGAACTTTCAGGAATAAATCTTGCAATTTTCAAGAAACTTTTTGCAAATCTGAACAACTGTGTTCCGCTGGAAAAGCTGCAAAATCCAGAAGAATTAAAGAAATCACTGAAAAAGACGACGGTTTTCTGCTCAATTTCAAAAATCCGGAAAGCAATGAAATCCGCAGACGAAAAATCATTTGAAATACTAAAAAATTCAGATGGCTACACAATGATTTCACGTTATTGAAAATTTCACCAAGTTTTCAGTTTTGTCCGCCGCAAAAATCATCAGGATTTCTCAATTTTTTTCCCTGCAAAATATTTTTTCCGTCAAAAAATCTGACCATCGAATTAAGGACATCGCGTTTATTTGCAGTCCAAAGAGGAGCAACAAGAATTTTTTTTGAACCATCGCCGGTCACTCGGTGAACAACAATATTTTCAGGAATTATTTCAAGGGCATCCGCCAAAAGCCCAAAATATTCATTTTTTTCAAGGCAACGGAAAAATCCATTTTTATAATCTTTCTCCAAATCCGTTCCTTTCAGGACATAAAGAACTGAAATTTTTATTCCGTCTATTCCAGAATCCACCGCATATTTAATCGATTCCATCATATCATGCTTATTTTCACCAGGAAGCCCAAAAATAATATGCGCAACAACATGAATCTTAGGCGCTTTCAATTTTATCCGCCTTACGCAATCCAAAAAAACTGAATTTTCATACATCCGCCGTATATATTCAACAGATTCCGTTTTCGAAGACTGAAAACCAAGTTCTATGCTCAGATAATTTTTTTCAGAAAGTTCAGCAAGATTCTCAAGCATTTTTTCAGAGATACAATCTGGCCGCGTTCCTATAGCAAGTCCGGATACATCCGCACATTCCAGCGCGGCTTTAAATTTCTCCAGAAGCGCATCCTCATCCCCATAAGTTGAGGTAAAATTCTGGAAATACGCGATATACCGGAGTTTTCGGCCATTTTTTATTTTCGAGGCGACAATCGTTTTCGCCTGCTCAACCTGTTCTTTTATTGAAACATTACGGTTCGCCGCAAAATCTCCAGAACCAGCCGCACTGCAAAAAATACAGCCACCAAAACCTTTTGTCCCATCGCGGTTAGGGCAAGTGCACCCAGCATCCAGACTGATTTTATAAACTTTTGAACCGAAAATTTCCTGATAATATTGGCTCGCTGAATAAAAATGACCGTTTGAATAAACCATAAAAGAAATGAAAAAAAAAGATTCAAATGATAAAAATCATCTGAATCTTCTGATGCTTGCAAGGCTCGAACTTGCGACCTGCTGCTTAGAAGGCAGCTGCTCTAATCCAACTGAGCTAAAGCACCAAAGAGCAACTCTACATGGAGCAAAACTCTGTAGAAATTAATATATAAAAAAAAGTTGTTTTTTACAAGTGCAAATCGCAATTTACTGCTAAAAATAGTTGTCATTTACAACTGGCGCATATTCAATCAGTTATCCTCCTCAGCAGCATTTATTGCAACCGAGCCAAGATAAAGAACATTGCTGTAATAATTTGTAAATGAATTGTCATGGCCAACCGCAACTGCATACAATGTAATATAATAAATGTCTTCTTTGCTTGCAGTTCCAAAGTTCACGTCATCTTCGCCGCTTTTTGGTTTGTCATAATCGCCGTTGCTATTTTTTCGCCCGAAATCAAAAGATTTTGTATTGTCCTGGCGCATAGGAAGATATTTTTCATCATCATCCACAACAATTTTTGCTCGGTAGGCATAATTTTGCCATTCCTCGCCATTTTTGTCCGCCGGTTCATGGTAATTTGTAAGCCGGATAAAAACACGCTGGTCTTTTCCACTGGAAGCCGGAATAAGAGGAGAAACATTTCTTCCGCCAACCCCAAGTTCCTGATAGCCATAAGACTGAAGCTTAGGAAATGCCGATGAAGAATTTGTAGAACTGGAAATTGAGCTGACCGCGGAAATCTGGCTGTTCATAGTTGAATAATTATTATAGATTTTGTAATAGACAGCCGTTCCCATATATTTAAAGGCACTTGCCGCTGAAGTTGAATTATCGCTATCGTTTGTGTAAAAATCAAAATACGCTGTATCAAAAGCCGCCGCATCGCCAGAATCAGAAACCGTAGGATTTGTCTGTCGCCTGAACGGAGCTTCCACAACATAATACTCTTCAAGTCCGCAACCTGGACACAAAAAAAGACAGATAAAAAAAATCGAAATATCAAAAAAAATCAACTTTTTCATATCTGTCTTCCATTTTTTTATATAAAATTCTAAAAACTACTCTTTGTCAGAAATTTCAATGCTGATGAGTCTTGATTCAGCAAGTTTTGCCCATGAGTCACTTGGTGAAGAACCAAAAAGTTCAGAATAAACTTCTACAGCACCTTTTTTATCACCTTTTGCCTCTTTTACGCGGCCAAGACTGAATTTTGCATGGTTAATCTGGTCAAAATCCTTGTAAGAAACAACTTTCACATAAGATTTTTCTGCATCATCAAGATCCGAAGCGTCCTCATAGGCTGAACCAGCGTTAAAATAGCATAACGGAGCTGTATAAGATTTTTTATCTTTTTCAGCCGCAGTTGTCCAAAGTCCAGCGGCTTCTGCATAATTTTTCTGTGAATATTTTACTTCTGCAGAAAGCATATTTGCACGGACTCCAACAATTCCAGCTTTTTTATTATATTCCGCCAGATCAGACAATGCTTTTTCACGGCGAGTTTCAAGAACCTCTTCTGAAAGACCAGCCGAATCTTTTGTAAGATTGTAAGCTATTGAATCAATGTCTTCCAGACCTTTTTTATTCACATTAGAAACAACAGAATAAGTGATTCCATACCCCAAAACAAAAACTGCCAATACAACAAGAACCACAAGAAGAATTTTGCGGTATGCCACAAAAAATCCTGATAATTTTTCTCCTGCTGTCGCTTTTTCAAATTGTGCTTTCATTTATTTCTCCCATAAAAAGTCAATGAGGAAATATCAATTTCCGATTTGGCTTTTTAACGCAATTTCGCAACAAAGTGAGAAATTGCCGTTAATAAGAAAGTTTGCAACGCAAACTTGTGAATAAAAACTTTGACGCTATTTTAGGCAAAGTTTTTATTATTTCTCCAAACTATAAAACTATATATTTTTGTCGCGTATATGCAATTCATTCATAAGGCGCGAAACGTAAGTCCTTTGTATGCCAAGAATTTTTCCAGCTTTCGTCTGATTCCAGCCACATTCATCAAGAATTTTAACAACATAACGTCGCTTAAAATTATTCAATGCAACTTTAAGACTTTTATCTTCATCGTCAAACAAAAGCGCTTGTCCACTTTCTGGCACCGAATAAACATACGAAAGATGCAAATCTTCATCCTGAACCAGATTTTCATGGCACAATAACACGCTTCTTGAAACTACATCCCTAAGCTCAAGAATATTTCCAGGCCAGGAATAATCTTTCAGCGCATTTTTAGAATTTTCTGAAAACCCATCGATTTTTTTTCCGTATCTAGAAGAAAAGGAAACTAAAAAATTTTCAGCAAGAGGCAAAATATCCTCTTTTCTTACCCGAAGAGACGGAATCCGAACAGGAAAAACATTCAGACGGAAAAACAACTCTTCAATAAAACTGCCTTTTTGAACAAAATCCGCAAGATTTTCACTTGTGGATGCAATAATTTTTACATTAATTTTAGACTGTATCAAATCAAGCAGTTTTTCTTGGTATTCATTTTTTAAATATTCAATTTCCTCAAAAAAAATCGAGCCATATTCTGAACTGACTTTTATAAAATCAATATTTTCCGATTTTCTGCAGTCGTAATAAAAAAACGGAAATTCCTTTCGGTTACAATTCTGATGAATTATTTTCGCGAAAGTTTTTTTACCAGAACCAAGCTCTCCTATCAAAAGAACAGGAGAATTTGTGGCAGAAGTTTTCTTGATGATTTCAAGCAAATCCTTTGTCACAGGACTTGCAGCAATAAAAGTTTCGCTCATGAAAAAACGGCTTCCAGATATAACAAAACGCATTGCAACTAAAATCAGCTGCAATGCGTTTCAGAAAAATCAAGTTATTTGTTTTCAGCTTTTTTATCGTTAAGCAAATCACCCAATGTGTATGCACCCTGCTCATCATCATTTGAGCTAGACATATACTGAGAGATTTCATCGCGCTGCTGCTTTCGCTTGTATTCACGGACAGAGAAAGCGGCTTTTTCTTTTTCTACGTTTACATCAACAACAAACACATTGATTTTGTCACCGACATTGTATTTTTTAACAGCTTCTTCGTACGGAGTATCGCGGTCTTCACTTAGATTTGCCTTGTTAACAAGACCTTCAATTCCATTTGGAGCTTTTACAAAAACACCGAAATCTGTGATTGAAGTGATTTCTCCTTCCAAAGTTGAACCAGGTTTGTATTCTTCAGCAAACTGTTTCCAAGGATTTTCAGAAAGCTGCTTGATTCCAACTCTAATGCGATGATTTTCAGCATCACAGTCAATAACAACAACTTCAATTTCCTGATCCACAGCCAATTCACTGCCAGGATGCTTAACTTTCTTTGTCCAAGAAATATCATCGGCATGAAGGAAACCATCAATGCCTTCTTCAAGCTGAACAAAAGCACCTGCGTTTGTAATTTTTACAACTTTACCCTTTACTTTTGTTCCAACTGGATATTTTTCAGAAATTGAATCCCATGGATTTGCAGTAACCTGCTTGATTCCAAGAGAAACACGGCCAGCCTGAATATCGTAGCCCAAAATCATAGCCTCAACTTCATCGCCAACCTTAAGCATATCAGACGGCTTATTAATTTTCTTTGTCCAAGAGAATTCACTGATGTGAACAAGACCTTCAATTCCTTCTTCAAGTTCGATGAAAGCACCAAAGTCTGTAAGTTTCGTAACTTTTCCCTTAACAATATCGTTTACGTGATATTTTTCCTCAAAGTGAATCCAAGGATCTTCTGTAAAATGCTTCAAAGAAAGATTGATTCTTTTTTCAGCTGGATCAAGACGAATAACCTTAAGTTCGATTTCCTGACCTTTTTTTACAAAATCCTTAGGACGAGCAACGTGTCCCCAGCTCATATCATTGATATGAAGAAGACCATCGAATCCACCAAGATCGATGAACGCACCAAAACTTGTGAAACTTTTTACAGTTCCCTTTACAGTGTCACCGATTTTCACATCATTGAAGAAAGCTTCACGTTTTCGGTCAACTTCTTCCTCAAGATATTTTCTGCGGTTTACAACCACATTTGCTTTGCTTTCTGAGTACAAACGCTCAATATAAAACTTAGACTTGACATTGAGCAATGATTCCGGCTTTTCAACTTTCTGGCTGTCTGACTGGCTTATAGGCAAGAACGCATGAATATCGCCACCAAGAGTAACTTCATAACCACCCTTGACAATCTTTGTTATAACGCCGTCAACTGGAACCTTATCCTTGAATGCCTGTGAAATTTCTTTCCACATTCGCTTTGAATCTGCTCTTGTCTTAGAAATTTCCGGGCCATATTTTCCAAATACTTTAGCCAAGAATACTGAAACTTTGTCCCCTACTTTTGGCAGGTTACCTGCGAACTCCTGTACGGGGAGTCTACCCTCTGACTTGCATCCTACATCAAGAAAAACATAATCATCAGAAATTGAAATAACTTCTCCTTCAACGATTTGTCCTTCTTCAGGATTGCTAAGATTATTCAGAGACTCTTCTAATTGTGTCTGGATAGCGCTCTTGGAGTTCTGAGCTTCTTCCTTTTCCACTTCCATTTCTTCCATTTTGAACCCTTGTTTGTTGATTTTGCTTAATATTATTCCACAAACATCCTCTATGGTCAAGGCTGAAGTATCGATGTAATAGGCATCCGGCGCACGCTTTAACGCTCCTTCCGTCTTATTTTTGTCAATTTCATCACGTTTTCTGATTGCTTCCTTGATTTCTTCAAGAGTCATGTTGCTGACTCCCTGATTGAAACGCCGTTCCGCCTGAACATCAAGCGATGCATCCAGATAAAATTTATAGTCAGCATCCGGAAAAACAACTGTTGTCATGTCACGGCCTTCGCAGACAATATCTAGACTTTTTGTGATTTCACGCATTTTGTCGTTCACAAGATGGCGGACTGGAATAAACGCAGAAACCTGGGCGACATTCTGGCTTACGCGGTCATCATGCAGATGGCTTTCAACATCAGTTCCATTCAATATAAGATGAGAATTCTTGTATTCAAGCTTTTGTTTTTTACAGAAGTCAACAACCGCATTTTCATCATCAAGAGGAATTCCTGCATCCAGCAAAGAAAGTGTGAGCGCGCGGTAGAAACTTCCGCTGTTCAAATACGTGATGTTCAGTTTTTTTGCAATAATCGAAGCGATTGTGCTTTTTCCTGTACCGGCAGGTCCGTCCATAGCAATAATCATAATGACTCCTAAAATATGTTTTTTCAGCTTTTATTTATTTGTTCGGCAAAGTTTCAGCAAACCGGAAACTTCCTTTTCAGAAAGCTCGCGGAATTCTCCCGGCTTCAGACCATTTATTTCTATGTTGCCAATCCGCACACGAACCAGTTTTTTTATGCCGATTTCCTTCGAGGCGAAAACATTGCGGATTTCGCGGTTTTTTCCCTCAACAAGAACAATCTTGATTTTCCGGGCGTTAAGCTCGACCGCTGACTTGCATTTGTAGAAAATGCCTTCAACCCTGAGTCCTTTTTCAAATTCAGAGGCAAGAGAACGCGGCAAAGGAACTGAAGTTTCCACAACATATTCTTTTTCAATCTCGGCAGAAGGATGAGACAGTTTTGCGGCAAAATCACCATCATTTGTAAAAATTATAAGGCCGGCGCTGAACATATCCAGGCGACCGACATTGTAAAGCCGCTCGGAATATGCATCTTTCAAAAGGGATGCGGCTGTCGGGCGGTCTTTTTCATCGGCAAGAGAGCATACATAGCCAGTTGGCTTATTCAGAAGCACATAGCGTTTTTTTTCTTCAAGGGTGACTTTTTTTCCGTCAACGCAAATTTCATCATCTGAAGAAACTTTTGTCCCCATTTCTGTTTCCACAGCTCCGTTTACTGTAACACGGCCGTCCGCAATAATTTTTTCAGCGGCACGGCGGCTTGCAACTCCGCAATGCGCAAGATAAACCTGAAGCCTAAGCCGATTTTTCTGTGAATTTTCTTTTTTTTCGTTATCGGGCAAGTTCAAACCTCTGTTCTTCATCTTCATCAAGTTTTGGCAAATCAGCAATGCTGTTCAGATGGAAAAATTTCAGGAAATCTTTTGTAGTTCCAAACTGAATCGGTTTTCCTGGAGCATCGCTGCGGCCAACTTCTTTTATAAAATTCCGCTCCACAAGCAGACGAATCATATTATCAACGCTTACGCCGCGAATCTGTTCAATCTCACTTCTGGTAATCGGCTGTTTGTACGCAATTATCGATAAAGTCTCAAGCGCAGATTTTGAAAGACGCCCACTGTTTTTTTCACCATAACGCTCAGAAAGAACGCCCCAGAATTCCTTTTTAGGCACAAGACACCAGCCGCCAGTTATAACGGCAAGCTCAATTCCTGAACATTCAGATTTATATTTTTCTTTCAGGTTTTCGATGCAATGTCTTACAACTTCTTCTGAAAGCTGCGCAATATTTGAAATCTGTTTTTCCGTAACTGGCTCACTTTCAAGAAACAAGACAGTCTCCACAAGTGCAGTTTCTTTTTCAAGCTCCATTTTTCCAACCAAATTATTTTTTTATTTTTTATTTAGCCAAAATATCAAGTTTTATAAATTCAAAATAAAAATTGAATAAAAAAACCGACGATTAAGCCACTTAGTAAGTTTACTAAATTTTTTCGTTTTCTTCACTAAATTTATCGATTTTATCAATTGTAATCTCAAAATTTTTGAAACTTTCGTGGTTATCAAGACGGCGGCAGATTTTTATATCACCAAACAGGCGGTTCTGCATTATCGTAATCATCTTGAATTTAACAGCCTCAAGGATTGCCATGAATGCGCAGATTATATCCATTTCGTTTCCGGCGCGGGTAATTAAATCCGTGAACATACATTCGTTGTTTTTTTCAAAAAGCTCGTTCATAAGGGCGATTTTTTCGTTAACAGAGATTTCCTCGTACATATTCAGAATCTTTTCATTTGAATAGCGGCTTACCATGTTCTTGAAAAGTTTCTGCATCTGCTGAAGCAAATCCCATGTGTCAACTTCTTTCCATTCATTTTCACTTTCATCGAATGGAAGAACACGCTGAATTTTGGAACGCTCGTAATTCCAGTCAGAATTATCTTCTTTTTCTTCCATGAGTTCTGAAAGTTTCTTGAATTTCTGGTATTCAATCAGTTTTTCAACAAGCTCGTCACGCGGATCTTCAACTTCATCATCGTCATAATTTATCTCAACCGGAAGCAGCATTTTGCTCTTCATGTTCAAAAGCATCGCCGCCCATTTGTAAAATTCACTCAGGTCTCCAAGATCTGTTTTTACGGCGTAATCAAGATATTCAAGATACTGCTCGGTTATATTTGCAATCGGAATATCATAAATGTTGATTTCACTTTTGTGGATAAGATACCAAAGCAAATCCAGCGGCCCCTCAAACTGTCCCGCAACAAATTTCCGCTTGTTTTTCTCTTCAGGAATAGCCTCGGCAACAACCGCCACATTAGATTCTGCTTGTTTTTTTTCCATATCGTTCCGCCAGAATTACCGTTCAAGCTCTTTTTTGAACTGAAGTTGTATTTCCTCAGGGCATTTTACAACTCCCTGATCAGGCAGTGCGCTCAAAAAGCTTTTGAACTTTGCCTTTAATTGTTCATCGGCAGAAGTTGTCAAAATCTCAATAGCTGGAAGCAAAACAAATTGTCTTTCGTGGACTCTAGGATGAGGAATCATCAGAATTGGCGGTTCATTAACTACAAGTCCACCGAATTCTTCTATATCAATATCCAAAGGACGCGGACCAAAGCGGATTTCCTTATTGCGGTCGCGGCCGAATTTTTTTTCTATTTCGTGAATTTTTTCAAGGAAGGCGAAAGGATTTGTCGAATCTGCGACAAATCCTTTCGCCGCCATGTTAAAAAAATTCTCTTGTTTTTCGACATACATTGGTTTTGACTCATAAATACAGGAGAATACCGGAGACAGCAGAATCTTAGACAATTCCCTGCAGGCAGAAGCAAGCAGCTCAACTGACTTTTTTCCGTGAAAATTTGTATTTGAACCAAGACCAAGTATAACAGTTTTCAATTAGAACAAACCTTCCTGAACTGGAATTTCTGTTTTCACAGAATCATCAGCCTTTTCTTCAGATTTCTTTGAAGATTTTTTCTTTTCATCTTTTTCTTTTTTAACAGGATTTCCGTCCTTGTCTTTTATCACAAGATTCGGGAAAAGCTGCTCACGCAAAGTATCCTCAAGCATCTCTGCAAATTCAGGATTGTTTTCAACAAAAGATACGGCATTCTCATGGCCCTGTCCGACCTTTATATCACCTTTCGTAAACCATGCGCCTTTTTTGTCAACGAGTCCGTGTTTTACAGCAGAATCAAGCAAAGAAGCATAACGGTTAATACCTTTTCCGAAATAAATATCAAGTTCAACTTTCCTGAACGGTGGCGCGACTTTATTTTTTACAACCTTAACGCGAACCCTGTTTCCGATTGCATCCTCATCGCCCTTTCCGTCAATAGTCTCAACACGACGAATTTCTAGCCGCACAGAAGAATAGAATTTCAGCGCATTTCCGCCTGTTGTTGTCTCAGGATTTCCGAACATCACACCAATCTTCATTCGGATCTGATTGATAAAAATCACAATACACTTGCTTTTTCCGACAATTGCCGTCAGCTTTCGCAAAGCCTGACTCATAAGGCGAGCCTGCAAGCCCATCACAGAATCACCCATTTCACCTTCAATTTCTTTCTGTGGAGTCAAAGCCGCAACAGAGTCAATTACAATAATATCAACCGCCCCGGAACGCACAAGATTTTCCGTGATTTCCAGCGCCTGCTCACCACAATCCGGCTGAGAAACCCACAAATTATCAATATCTACCCCAAGATTTTTCGCATAAACCGGGTCAAGAGCGTGTTCAGCATCAACAAAAGCCGCGATTCCGCCAAGTTTCTGAGCCTCGGCAATCGCATGCAGTGCCAATGTTGTTTTACCTGAAGACTCAGGTCCATACATCTCAATAATTCTTCCCTTAGGATATCCACCAATACCAAGAGCTTCATCCAGCAAAATAGAACCAGAAGGAATGACTTCTATACCTTCCATATTATTCTGCGCACCAAGCCTCATCAAAGAATTCTGTCCATACTGCTTTTCAATCTGCAACCGTGCAGCTTCAAGCGCTTTTAGTTTTTCTGACATATCTTTAGTTTCTGCCATATCGCCTCCAATACCTCCCACTGAATTTATAGACGAAATTTTTCAAAAAATGAAATAAATCACAAAAAATAATTAAAAATTCACTGATTTTTTATGCTCTGATAGACAGATTTTCCGGCAAGAGCCATTTTTCCGTTCTCAGAGACAATCTTTGCAAGCACAGTCACAGGCTTGTCATTTTCAATCTTTGGCGGCACCGAAAAAGTCAACGGAACAATTCCATCAACTTTTTCCATTGTCTCATAACCAACCAGCAGATCGCACGAAAAAGAAGAATCATCCTGAACAACATTGGAAATTCTTCCAGCCCAGGAAACCCAGCAGTCCAGATAAAGCGCAGGTTCTTTTTCAACAGCCGAATAACTCGGAACATCTTTTACTGTATCAAAAGACGGAGGCTCAAGATACGACATAAGAAGGCTCGCCTTTCTTTTTACTGCAACAGACGCATTGGAATTCAAAATCCGGTTTATCTCAATTTGAGCAAGATTATCCCGATAATTTTGAAAATATCCTTGCGCTTTCTCGTAACACTCATTTATCTGAGAGGAAGAAAGAATATACGCAAATGAGCCGCTGGACAAGTCAGTTTCCTGAATATTTTTTCTCTCATCAACAGAAAGAACAAGAGAGCTCAAATCAGCACGAGTTCCTTTTTCCGGGCGAGAAAGAGGAACAACCCGGACAGCAACAAGAATTCCAAGCGCACAAGCCACAACCGGAACAACAATTCCTGCAACTTTATACGGATTCACCCCAAGCGGCGGATAAAACTGCTCAATATCGCCTGTATCAACCCATTTGCAGATTGTTGAATAATCGCCTTTTGTGCGGATAAATTCCATCGCATTCTGGGCAATTTTGTTTCCAGGCTCGTAATCAAGGACATCAAGATAATACTGAAGCGCGCGGTCAGTATTTCCTCTTCTAAGAAAAAGCGCAGCCTGCCCGAGCAAAAGCATTGTGTCCGTTATTTTTATTTTTCTGGCCTTCTGAAAATATGCCGAGGCAGTTCCTGTATCACCGACATAAAGACAGGCTATAGCAAAAAGAAGATAATAATCAAAATTATCCTCATAGATTTCTGCGCGGCTTTGAAGAATTGTAATTGCTTTATCAAACTGCCGCCGCCTCATCATTTTTTTCGCAGCGGCAAGAACATCAAGGGCCATTTTTTACTGCTCCAATCGCTTTATTGCTTCATCAAGCTCATAATTCAGCTTCAAAAGCTCATTGCGGTCCACATTTTCGCTGTTTTCCTGAAGATTTTTTATTTTATCAATGAGATTCTGGATATATTCAGAATCGTAAGTCAAATTCTGCGTTTCTTCTGGAATTTGGCTTGTAGGTTTTAATGTTTTTGTCGTTTTTGCATTCTTTTTTGCAGTTTCCGCTTTCTGTCCGGCATTTTCAGAATCAAAAGACGGTCTAAAATCGTTAAAACCAAGTTTTTCCTCAATCATTTTCTTTAAATTTGAAAGCTGATAAGTCTGATTCTCAGGATTTTTCCATGCTTCGCTGACAACCCGGTACGCCTCGTTGTATCTTTGAGCCGCATACAGTTCAGAAGCCCTTGCATAACTGTCGTCCGCCTCTTTTGGCTCATCAGAAAAACCAGAAACCGAAGAATCCCCTAAGCTTTCAACATATTTATTTCCGTCAAGAGGGATTCCGTCCGTGGAAACTGCGATATAATAAGAAACCTCAAACTGCTCTTCCGGTTCAAGATAACTGCCTTCCCAATTTATGCAGAGTGCGGAATTATTGTAAGAAAGAACCGAGTCAAATGTCCGCGATGAAATAACCTGCGGAATCCATTTTTGCAGCGCAAGCAAATCCTTGTTGCTCAAAGAAACCGCTTCAGGAGCCTTTATTCCATCGCCGCTAAAAATAAACTGAATTCCAGCCTTTGAATTTGAGCTTGAAACCCATTTCACCTTGTCAAATCTTCTATATTGACGTTCGCTGTTTATCGCAATTTCCTCGCTTGTTGAAAAATGAGGTCCAAGCTGCTCACCAAGAACTGTATCAAAAATCTCCTTTACAGAAAATTTCATTGCACGTTTGCTTCGGTTCTTGACAGACAAAGTGACTCTTATCACGTCGGAAGAAATCTTCTTTTTGGACAGAATTTTTTCCGGCACATTCTCAAAAGAAAGAAGAACGCGCGCAACATCAGGAACAACATAAACCATCTGGATACCTTTTTCGGTTTTTCGCGCGCCAATCACAATCCCGATATTATTTGTAAGTTTATATTCTTTTTTTCCAGCAAGAAGAGAAATAAAAGAGGAAGTAAATTCATCGTAACCGGCAAGAAGCGGAATCTGGGAACCGTTTTCACCCAACGCATAAAGCTGGAAACTTCCAACCGCACCTTTTGCAAGATATTTTACTTTTCCAACGCTATTCTCAACAGTTTTTGACTTGAAAGTTTCTTCCGCCGCAGCATCAAAATCTTTTGCAGCACCAGAATCCGCAGAACTTTCAGATTTTGCGTCTGCGTCTAAATTTTCCGTTCCCGACTCAAAAGTCAAAGCAGAAACAGAAGAGACAGAATCCGCAAGCGCCTTTGCCTTTTTTGATTTTGAGGCCGCAGAAACCGGAACAGAAAATCCACCGATTAAACTGAACGCAGCAAGAGCCGCAAAAAGATTTTTGTTCATATTTTTCATTTTGCATTCTCCGAATTTAAAGTAGAATTCTTACCGTCAAGAAGCTCCTGTGCCTGCTGGGCTTTTCTTTTCAACTCAAGAATAAATTCATCGCTCTGACGCTTTGCCTCGGATTCCTGCATCTGATGCTCATCAAGACTTGCCTTGAGGCTGGAATTCTCATCAGTAAGCTCCTGGACTTTTTTTTCAAGCTCAGAGACATTTTTCTGCAGATCAAGGATTCTTCGTCTTACATCGCTAGAATTTTCCGCGCCGGCATATTTCAGCTGACGTTCATATTCCTCTTTTGCAGCAAGATATTCTTCCCCGGTTTCCTTTAAAAGATAAAGCAGTTTTTCTTCCCTGAAACTCTGGGCAATCGTGTCAATCCTAAAGCGCGCGGCCGGAGCCTTTGCATCATCGGGATAATCATTCACGACAGTTTCGTAAAGGACTTTTGCCTCATCATAGTTATACCCGGCAAAAAATGACTCCGCAATCCAGTAAAGCGCAGAAGCATACATCTCGTGGTCACTGTACTGATGACAAAAATCGCTAAGCACAAGAATTGAATTTTCATATTCGCCCATAAAAAAAAGCGCACGACCTTTGTGGTAAAGAACATAAGAAGTATACGGACTGCCCGGAAAATTTCTTAGATAAAGTTCACAGTCCTGAAAAGCATTTTTGTACTCACCTGCATACATTTCCGCAGCAATCAGCATATACCAGGTTTCCGCATTGTTGTTCTCGCTGTAGGAAACAGCTTTTCTAAGCTGAAATATTGCTGACATCCACTCGCCGGAACTAAACGCCTTCGCACCCTGGACAAACGCCACAGAAGCAACTCCAGAACTTGAATTCTGCGCAAAAACCGGCGAAAAAACAGCCAGGTTCAAAAAAAATGCCACCAGAAAATTTTTATTCTTTGTTTTTTTGCAAAAACTGAACATAAACTATTTCTCCCATTTTAACTGGCCGCTGAAAAATGCCGAGCCAGAAACAATAATATCAGCGCCGGCTTCCGCAACCGTCCGCAATGTCTCCGCATTCACACCGCCGTCAACAGAAATCTTAAAATCCAAGCCGAGCTCGCCGCGGATTCTCACAAGCTCGCTGATTTTTCTTACACATGAAGGAATAAGCTTCTGGCCGCCAAATCCGGGATTCACAGTCATAACAAGGACAATATCAACATATTCAAGCAACTCTTTTACGGCTGACACAGGCGTTGAAGGGACAATTGAGATTCCGGCCTTTTTGCCTAAATCATGGATTTTCTGAACAAGACGGTGCGAATGAACGCAAGCCTCGTGGTGGAACGTAATCCAGTCGGCTCCAGCTTCCGCAAAAGATTCAACCTGCTCTTCCGGGTGCTCAACCATAAGATGAACATCAAAAGGCAGCGACGAATATTTTCTGAGACATTTTACAACCGGCTGCCCGTAAGAAATCTGCGGCACAAAACGTCCGTCCATAACATCGATATGAACAGCAGAACCGCCGTTTTTTTCCACAAGTCCAAGAGCATTTTTTAAGTCAGCCAAATCCGCACTAAGCAAAGACGGCGCAAGAATTCCATTTTTCATTGTATACTATAATAGCACACAGTGGAAAATCTGACAACAAAGCAGACAACGCAGAACGCACTCATTTTTATGCGCCGCGGTGGAACGGTTTTGCCGGCGTCGGCGGCAAAAGGATTTAAGAAAGTCTGTTCCGGATGGAAAAGACTTTCTTAAAGACCGAGCGTGAGCGGGCCGTGAAAGCACGGTTTTCTGAAAAAAATTGCGCGTGCCCAGGAAATTTGCCGCGGAAGAAAAATCTTAGCGCAATTATAAAAAAAATGTAAATTCTGCAAAATTTCTCTTGACAGACAAGCGTTTTGCCTGTATAAACTATAGCTCATTTTTAGTAAAAATTTATATTTCCATTGACTAAATTCCCCAATCTGCTATAATTAATTTTACCGCTTATGGATATTCAAACTGAAAGAGGATTAAAAGAAGCATTTGACTTTCTTGAAGCCGGGAATCCTGAAGAAGCCAGTAAAATTGTACAGAACAGTTTTCTTTACGATTCCATCAGTCCAGAACTTATTTTTACATCAAACTGCTGCAACCGCTGGATTGACTACATAAGAAATGTGATGTTTCAGGAAGATCCAATGGAGCGCGGAGAATCGCTTCTTGCTGAATGGAAAAATTTTCTTTGCTATGTAAAGGCACAGGATTTTGTTTATCAGCCTACAGTTTATGCTATCTGCCGCGGTGTTTTTTCGCTTGCGCTGCAGAATTTTAACCGTCTTCTGAACGAGAAAGATCCAGTGATAAAGGCTGATGTTCTTAGAAAAACGGGGCTTTGCTACAAGAAGCTGGGGGAATTTGAAAACGCAAAGATGTGCCTTACGCAGGCAAACACGTTGCATCAGGGGCAGGCTGCGGTTCTTGCGGATCTGGCGGATTGCTACGCTTTGTGCGGCGAAGACAAGTATGCGAAAGTTCTTTTCAGGGAAGCGTTTTTTATTGACCCTAAAAAGATTGACCTTGAATATCTGGATTCTTCGCTGATAAATAACCTTGCGGAAAAAACGGAGGAACAGGGCTACACAGGCGAGACTCTGAACGCTTGGATTCCAGTTTACGGTGTTCTGTGGGGAGTTTTTTCCATACGGCGAAACCTTAAGCCGCAGGAAGTCGCAAGGCTCAGACAAGAAATTTATGCCATGGAAAATGAACACAAAGATCCTTCGAGGGATTCCGAGTTTCTGGTTCCACGGTTGATAAATAAATATTTTTGGCTTATTGATTACTGCCAGACTGTCAATGACACAAGGCTTATCAATGAGATTCTATTAAAAATAAAAATTCTGGACACTGAGATATACAAAATGTATGTAAAGTAACAGAAAGAGCAAGAGTTTATAAAAAAGACAGTCTTAAATCAGATCCAAAGATTGGCTTTAATGAAAAAAAGGGGTTTTTTATGGCAGAACTTATCAATTCCGTACAGGAAATGCTCAAAGAAGAGACTTGGACTCGTGCCGCGATTTCCAATTACACAAAAGAAAAACTTGTTGAACTTTCGGGAATCATTGAAAAGGCTCGCGCGGAAGGCTGTCTTGCTGAACTCAAGGAAATTTGCGATGAGCAGCTTTCTCATTCCCGCGAAAGCATTATTGCCCTTTATATCTCCGGAATGATTTCTTTAAAGGAAGGTATTCTTGACGAATCTTCTTTGCGTGAACTTGTGGATATCTTCCAGAAAAACCACAAGGAAAATGTTGTTGAATACATCTGCCAGACAATCATTGAAGAAGACGAGAACAATATTTTTGCGTTAAGAACCCTTGCAGAGGCATACCGCGCGGAAAACAAGGAAGAAGTCTGGGATTACTACAAGAAGATTGTAAAACTAGACTTTGAGGAAGCCGACCTTGCAAAAGCCCTTGGCGAGCATTTTGAGGCAACAGACATTGAAACTGCTATTGAGTATTACAAAAAGGCAATCCTTAGATATACAAACGCAAAAAATATTAACGCAATCAAGGAATTGTGGACAAAGCTGATTGAACTTATTCCAGAAGAAGTTGATTTCTTCCAGCTTGTAAAACGAAAGATTGCCAAGACTCTTGGCGAGGACAAGACAGCAGTTCTTCTTCAGGAACTTTACACAAAATACAAGTCAATGGCTCCAAATGAACCAAAATACTGGGACATCGCAATCGGACTCCTTAAGGAAATCCTTCACATCGACAACAATGATGTGTGGGCACGCCGCGAGCTTGTTGACTGCTACAAGAATAAATACGAAGGACACAGCCATCTTGATGACTACATCCGCTCTTCTGATTTGACGGCAAACTACAGAAACGTTTTCGAGGCGATAAACGATTTTGAGAAGCATATCGCTTTCGATGAGAAAAGCTACGTATTCCACAAGTCATGGGGCGTCGGTCAGATTGGTAAAGTAAGCGACGACAAGCTTTTTATCTGGTTCGGAAAAACTGCGCCTTCTAAAAAAGATCCTAAGAAAAAGACAAAAGTCTATGACACAATGTCTCTGAAAATGGCTGTAAGCGCGCTCACTCCGCTGGCAAACGACCACATCTGGGTTCTTAAGGCAAAGAAAGCTGTTGAAGTTTTGAATGAAAACGGAGTTCCTGTACTTGACGGAAAAACCGGCAAAGCTCTTACTGTTCCTTTAAAGGAAAAAGTAAAGGACGACAAGGCTTGGACTTTAAAGACAATCATCAAAAGTTTTGGAAACAGCTGCGATTTCAAAAAAATCAAGGCTGAGCTTGTTCCTTCTGTACTTACACCGGGCGAATGGACTTCATGGAATTCTTCTGCAAAACGGATTCTTGAGACGGATTCTTCTTTCGGTGTAAACCCGAACGATATTTCACAGTACACAATTGTGAATGATATTACTCCTGAACAGAAACTTGCAAACGAATTCAAGGCACAGAAACAGTTCTTTGCAAGAATTGATATTCTTATGAAATATGTGAACAAAGAGGAAACTGACAAGTCTAACGATTTGTTCGCCGAAATGTTCAATTATTTTGTTGGCTATGTAAAGACTCTTGAATCAGAGGATATGTTCCCTAAAGTAAACGAGCAGATTCTTGCATCTTATCTTGTTGTACAGAACGTTTCTGCCCAAATCAAGGAAATCGCATACAGACCATCTGTTACATTCCAGGAAATTTATTCAAAAATTGAAGATCCGCGCGAAATGTATCTTATCCTGAAGGACACAAAAAATACAACTTTGCGCCACGACTTCCTTGCAAACATCAAGATGCTTCCAAACTGGGCTGATGAATATATCCGCCTGTTCCCTACAGTTCTTTCAGGAGAAATGATTACATATCTTCTGAACAATGGCCAGGAAGAGAAGCTTCAGAATCTTGCAGTCACAGCTTTTGAAAATTGCCGCGACTACCGAAATGCAGTTCTTTACTTCTTCAAGGAATGTCAGGACGCTGAATGGTTCAAGAAGGCAAATATTCCTTACGAACGCCAGATTATCGCGCTTGTCCAGCTTATCCAGCTTGCATACCGCGAAATCAACAACCACGTAAATTCAACAGAGAACAAGAAGATTATCGACAATGCGACAAACCTTCTGTTCGGAAAAGACCGCTTGTTTGATTATATGTTCTCTAACGACGAGGAGACAGTAAAGCGCATCTATACATTGATTGATGATGTTGAAGGAATGGAGCCGAGCTGCAAGGCTCTTATGAGAAACAAGATTCTCGAAAAATATCCTGACTTCAAATTCCATGTTACAGAAGAAAAATCTTCTGCGCCAAAAGGAATGCTTGTCACAAGCGCAAAACTCGAAGAAAAAAAGGCGCTGCTTGAAGACCTTCAGACTGTACAGATTCCGCAGAACGCGGCTGAAATTGATGAGGCACGGGCAAAGGGCGACTTGAAGGAAAATGCTGAATACAAAGCTGCAAAAGAGCATCAACATTACCTTAACACTCAGGTTGCAAAACTTACTTCTGAGCTTAACCGCGCGGTTATCTTTGATCCTACAACAATCACAACAGCAATTGTTTCTTTTGCGACTGTTGTTACTTTGCACAACAACAAAGAAAACAAAGATGAAACTTATACGGTTCTTGGACCATGGGAATCCGACCCGGACAACGGAATCATTTCTTACATGGCTCCGTTCGGAAATGCAATCATGAATGCAAAAGTCGGCGAAAACCTGAAATTCAACATCAATGAATACAGCTACGATTACACTGTAAAATCAATCAAGGCTGCAAAAATCTAAAGGTTAGCGCAAAAAATAAAAATCCCCCGGTTTACAAAAATGCAAATCCGGGGGATTTTTGTTTTAACATTCACGTTGAAATATCAGAATATTTTCGGGATTCCAATATTTCAACGCACAAAACTTCTTTCAAGCAAAAAAATCTATTCAACCTGCGCAACAAAATATTTTTTCTTTCCGCGGCGGATAATCAGAATCTGACCTTCAATCGCCATTGATTTTGTTATCATCGCATTTTCATCGGTAAGAATCTCGCCATTCACAGAAACAGCCTTTGCCCCGATAAATTCCCTTGCCTCTCGCCTTGACTGGGCAATCTTGTTGTTCACAAGAAGATCAATCAGAGGCTCGTCTTTTTCAAATTTAAATGACGGAACGGATTTCATTCCAGACATAATATCTTTTGCGGAAAGCCCCTTGAAATCCCCGGCAAAAAGTTTTTGGCTTACGTTCACAGCATTGTCAGCCTCATCTTTCCCGTGGATATCTTTTACAACCTCCCAGGCAAGAGTTTTTTGAGCAATTCTTGTTTCCGGGTGAGCCTGCTGCTCGGAATAAATCTCTTCAATCTTCTCTTTTGAAAGAAATGTGAAAACCTTAAGATATTCAAGGACTTTTGCGTCGTCAGTGTTAATAAGATACTGATAAATTTCATACGCAGAAGTTTTGTTTTTATCAAGCCAAAGAGCATTTCCCTCTGACTTTCCGAATTTTTTTCCGGTCGAGTCAAGAATAAGTGGCATTGTAAAAGCATATGCGGTCTTATCAAGCATTTTTCGGATTAAATCAACGCCTGTAGTAATGTTTCCCCATTGGTCGCTTCCGGCAACTTCCATTATGCAGTTCTTTTCCTTAAAAAGATGGACAAAATCATAGCCCTGCATAAGCATATAGGAAAATTCCGCATAAGTTATTCCATTTTCAAGTCGGCGCTGAATAATGTCTTTTCCAAGCATATAATTCACATTGATATATTTACCGATATCGCGCAAAAAATTCAAAAATGAATAATTTTTCAGCCAATCATAGTTGTCAACAAGCTCCGCATCCGGAACAAGCCGTGAAACCTGCGCACGGATTCCTTCAATATTATGGTTAACTGCTTCCTCAGAAATAATCTCGCGCTCCGCAGTCGGGCGTGGATCTCCGATTCTTCCTGTTGCACCACCGCAAAGAAGAACCGCATGATGACCTGCGTTTGTAAGGCGTTTTGCCATGCACAAAGAAGAATAATGACCTAGATGAAGACTGTCAGCAGTCGGGTCAGTTCCCCAATAAAAGCTGAACGGTTTTCCGTTCAGGACTTTCTGCAACTCACTTTCTTCACCGGCAACATCTTTAATAAGGCCGCGCCATTTCAGATCTTCAAACAATGACATATTTCCATTCCTATATAGTTTTTTTTGATAATAAAGTATAATCGTTTACAGAAAATTATGAAAGACACAAATATAAAAAGAAACTTTTTTTCAGCAATTGTAATCTTGATTTTTTGCTTAAATGCTTTTTCCATGGGAATCGGACCGCAGCTTGATTTTACAACTGGAACAGACGGAAATGACACAAATTTTCAGGCGGGAATTTCTTGTTCAATAAAGAATGACAATTTTCCGCTGGTAATTTCCGTGGCAACAGATTACGATTTTTCTGAAAATTCGTTCAACGCGTCCGTTACAGGCGATTATTGGCTTTTTAACCCTATGCTAGGCGATTACTGCTCATTTTTCGCAGGTTCAGGTGCTTATGTTGGAGGAACTTTTTTTGACGACAAGGCATTTTTCTGCGCCGCACCGCGTTTTGTGCTTGGATTCAGCTGGATTTTTTACGATGGATTTCTTGAATATTTTGCTCAAGCCGCAATTCAACCTGAATGGAACATCGGCGGAACAACTGAATTTGATTTCAATATTCCATGCAACGCCGGAATCAGGCTATATTTTTAAAAAAGTTCCACTTTGAACGAGCCGTTTCCATCTTTTCCAAGCAATCTTGAAAGGAAGGGCAGAACCGACTCAAGATGTTCTTTCAGACCCCAGCAAGGCTGAACCGCAAAGATTCCGCTCCCATAAAGGCGAGGCTTTTCGCTTCCGATTGAATTTTCCAATGTTGTCTCAACATGACTGTCCTCTGTGTCAACCAAAAGCTGGGCATCAAGGATTTCTGTGTGGATATCGCGATTTTTTGCCGACGAAAGAATAAACTGCTTCATATTTTCAATTTCTTCAGATTTGTTTGCCAAAAGCGGATACCAAAGAAGAATTGTGGCTGCGTTCCATTTTTTGTGCGCCTCGGAAAGAAGCTCGGCGGCGTTGTGATAATCAGATTTTTCCTCGTAACTCGGATCACAAAGAATCACACCGCGTTTTATTGCAGGCGGAATATTTTTTTTCAGGATATTCCAGCCGGAATCATTTAAAATATTTACAAAGCATGACGGTTTTAAGGATTCAACATTTTTTTTGAGCGACTCAAATTCAGTCTTGTGAAGTTCCGTTAAATTTATGAATGAGCCTTTTTTTGAAAGAGAAATCTCAAACGCCGGACTTCCTGGATAAAATCCTTTTTTTAACGAATCTTTCACAAAATCAATGTAATTAAAAAGTTCTGCCGGAATTTCTGAAGGATTTTTTTCATATTCCGAAAGAAGCTTTTCAATTCCAAGTTTTGCCTCGCCAGTTTTGAGCGCATTCTCATTTTTCAGATTATAAAGTCCGGCTCCTGCGTGCGTATCAAAAAATGAATATGGTTTTTCTTTTTTGTTCAGATAGTCAAGGACATAAAGCAAAGTCACGTGCTTTAAAATGTCAGCGTGGTTTCCCGCATGAAAACTGTGCAAATACGAAAGCATTTTTTCTCCAGGATTTATTTCAATTTGTCGATTTCTTCTAGCCAGATTGAGGCGCTCGCATCGCTTGGCATACGCCAGTCGCCGCGCGGAGAAAGATTCACCGTTCCAACTTTTGCGCCGTCCGGCATGCAGCTTCGTTTAAATTGCTGGCTGAAAAATCTTCTGTAAAAAATTCTGAGCCATTTCAGCTTGAAATCATGCGTATACGGAAGCTCTGAATTATCCGCAAGATACAGAATTTTTGCTGGGCTGAATCCAAATCTCAAAAGATAATAAAGAAAAAAGTCGTGAAGTTCGTACGGCCCGACCAAATCTTCTGTTTTTTGAGCAATATTTCCATCTTTTGGAGGCAAAAGTTCCGGGCTCACAGGAGTTTCAAGAATATCTTTCAGGACTGAAGAAAGCTCATCATCTTTTGAATCTTCCGCAAACCATTCAACCAGAAAACGGACCAAAGTCTTTGGAACGGAAGAATTTACACCGTACATGCTCATCTGGTCACCATTGTAAGTACACCAGCCAAGCGCAAGTTCACTCAAATCACCAGTTCCGATCACAATTCCATTTGTTTTGTTAGCAATATCCATAAGAACCTGAGTCCGTTCGCGCGCCTGGGAATTTTCGTAAGTGATGTCGTGGATTTCTTCGTTCTGGCCAATATCCTTGAAATGCTGGCGAACCGCATATGCAATCGGAATTTCAATCAGCTCTGTTCCGCATTTTTCTGCAAGCGTACAAGCATTCTTATATGTACGGTCTGTTGTGCCAAAACATGGCATCGTAACAGATTTGATTCCGTTACGGTTTATTCCGCAAAGGTCAAAAGCGCGACAGGTTACAAGCAGAGCCAATGTTGAATCAAGTCCACCGGAAAGCCCGATTACACAGGAAGAACAGTGGATATGTCGCAAACGTTTTGCAAGGCCTTCCGCCTGAAGCTGAATGACAGAAAAGCAGCGTTCCGCACGTTCAATTTTTCCGCTTGGAACAAAAGGATGGGAATCAATGAAGCGGCACAAATCGTTTGACCGCGGATTTTTCTGGTTTAGCGCAACAGATATTTTTCTGTATTTGCAGTTTTTAGCATTTTCCGCGCATTGGGCAAAAGTCATTGTTTTTCGCCGTTCCTGCACAATCCGTTCAATATCAATGTCCACATAAAGAAGTTTATTTTCAAAAAGTTTTGATTCCGCAAGGACTGAACCGTTTTCCGCAATCAATGAATGACCTGAAAAAACCAGATCCTGCGTTGATTCACCGCAACCGGCGTTCGCATACAAATACGCAGAAACTGTGTGCGCCGACTGCATTTTCACAAGATTTTTCCGATATTCAGCTTTTCCGATAATTTCATTTGAGCCGCTTAAATTTGCAATCACAGTCGCACCGGCAAGAACATGATTTGAAGAAGGGGGAACCGGAACCCAAAGATCCTCGCAAAGCTCTACGCCCAGCACAAAGCCTGAACCACAAGAATCGCTGATTAAAATATTCGAGCCGAACGGAACTTCTGGATTTTTTTCAGAAATAAAAACAGACTGCGGAAGATTTTCGGATGCAGGAGAAAACCAGCGCCGCTCGTAAAATTCACTGTAATTCGGGATAAAAGTCTTTGGAACAAGAGCAAGAATTTTTCCTTTGTAAAGAACCGCAGCGCAGTTGTACAATGCGTTTTCTACGGCAACCGGAAGACCGACCAGAACAATGCAGTCAAAAGATGAAGTTTTTTTTGCAATGTGTTCAAGGTTTTCTATGGCAGAAAGCTGGAGCCTGCGCTGAAGAAATAAATCTGCGCAAGTGTAGCCAGTTATGCAAAGTTCCGGAAAAACCAGAAGCCGGACGTTTAACTCGCAGGCAACACGAACCGAATCAATAATTTTATCCGCATTAAAATTGCAATCCGCAACAATCAAATCTGGCGAAGCACAAGCCGCCCTAAAAAAACCGTAACTCATGCAGAAAGTTTATCATTTTTTTTACTTAGTTTCACCAGGTTTTACAGGCGGAGTTGATTCTTTTTTCACATTGCAGAAATATCCGCCGTCTTCAAGATAACGTCTGCGCGTCATTATCAGCCCAATCAGTTCCTGGTACATATTAAAATCAATTTCAAGAGCCATTGGAAGCAGAAAATATTCAGTCTCATCGCAATAACGCTCAATGAATTTCGGGTCGGTAACGTAACCAAGAGAAATCATATTTGAAATTCTGTCCGCACATTTTAAAATCTTTGCGCGCTGGCTTCCAGTGTCAAGAATCCGCTTAAGGAACTGGCGTTTATCTTCATACTCACGGCGAGTAACTTCCAGGACAAGCTCAAGAACCTGAGGTCCTTCTTCATCTGCATTGATTATAAGATTTTTGTCAAATCCGGGAATATCTTCAACCGTATCGTGTATTATAGAAGCTTTCAGAAGAACTGAATCGATGTATCCGTAATCAATAAGAATTGCCAGTGTATCCATCTGATGGCGGAACATATTTCCGCCGGCATGACGCGCCTTTCCGATAAGTGCCGTGGCAATCTGCATAAAAGGGGCAAGATGCATATCGCTCAGTTTTTGCATTTCACTAGTTTTCATATTTTGTGAACGTTCAATTTTCATCTCATACTTAGCTTTTTTCATGCACTTGCTCCTTTTATTTTTTATTTAAGTCTGATTAAAGACTTTTCAAATATGAACGAAGTTTTTCAATTGCCCGAAGGCTTTCATTCATTCTGTCGCGCTCCTGCTGAACGACTTCTGGTTTTGCATGCTGGGCAAAACTTCCGTTCAGCTTGGCTTCGCTGCGGCGGACATATTCAGACTCAGTGTCAATCTGCTTCTGGAATCTTGTCTTCAAGGACTCTTTGTCAATATTTTCGTCAACAATGATAAATGCCTCAAATCCTGTTCCTACAGCGCCGATTGCTTTTTCTGGCTTTGAAGAAACAAATTCTGTCTTTGATGCGCCGACCAGAAGCTCAATCATATCAACTTTTTCCTTTGTGACTTCCGCAGGTGAATCTGGAGTCACAAGAATCGCGATATGAATTTTACTTGCAGGATCAAGTCCACATTCTACACGCAAAGCGCGGATTTTTCCAATGAGATCTTTTAGAACTTCAAATCTAGCGATTACAGTTTTATTTTCACGTTCCGTAGAATACTCAGGGTATGGAGCGTTTATAATCATTCCTGTGTATTCAGAGTTAGAGACAATCTTGTTGTCTCCAGCCTTTTTACGGGCAGCAACAATTTCTTCAACAGGAAGTTTTGAATAGATTTCTTCTGTAACAAACGGCAAATATGGATGCAAAAGCCTTAGACTTTCTTCAAGCAAATTCAAAAGAACAGAAGCCTGGCGGTCTTTTTCCGCATTGTCGCCATTTTTGAATGAAAGCTTAGAAGCCTCAACGTACCAGTCGCAGAATTCATTCCAGAAATATTCCATTATCGCACTTGCAGCGTCATTGTAGCGGTATGACTCAAGAGCCTCGCGCACATTTCTAGCTGCTTTATCAAGGCAAGAATAAATCCAAACATCAAGTTCTGTAAGATCTGAATCTTTCACAGGAACAATATTTCTTCCGTCAAGATTTCCCAGAAGATAGCGGCTAGCGTTCCAGACTTTGTTGCAGAAACGTGAACCAAGTTTAAACGAATCCTTATCAATAAGAATATCCTGTCCCTGGGCGCACATAAATGCAAGAGTGAATTTCAATGCGTCTGAACCATAAATATCGATAATTTCAAGCGGGTCAATTCCATTGCCCAAAGATTTTGACATCTTTCTTCCCTGCTTGTCGCGGACAAGACCGTGGATATAAATGTCATGGAACGGAACTTTTCCTGTAAATTCAAGTGAAGCCATAATCATTCGGCTGACCCAGAAGAAAATAATGTCGTAAGCGGTAACCAACGCTGAAGTCGGGAAGAAATTCTTGAAATCCTCAGTTTCTTCCGGCCATCCAAGCGTAGAGAACGGCCAAAGCCAAGAAGAGAACCAAGTATCAAGAACATCTGGATCCTGCTGAAGTTTTTCCTTTGAGGCATGACATTTTGGACATTCACAAGGATCTGTGCGGCTTACGATAGTTTCTCCACAAGACTGGCAGTACCAGACTGGAATTCTGTGTCCCCACCAAAGCTGACGCGAAATACACCAGTCGCGGATTGTTGTAAGCCAATGCTCATAAGTATTTTCCCATTTTTTAGGGAAAAACTGAATTTCTCCATTTTTCCAGGCTTTTAACGCCTTGTCCGCAAGCGGCTGCATTTTTACAAACCACTGGTAAGAAAGATAAGGCTCAACAACTGTATTACAACGGTAACAATGTCCTACAGAATGAGTGATTTTTTCCTCGCCCTTAAAAAGTCCGGCATCCGTCAAATCCTGCAAGATAACCGCACGGGCTTTTTCGCAGGTAAGGCCACGGTATTTTTCAGGACAATTTTCGTTCAAAGTTCCATCAGGATTCAAAAGATTTATAACTTCAAGATGATTTCTCTGCGCAACCTGCCAGTCATTCGGATCATGGGCTGGAGTTATTTTCACCATACCAGTTCCAAAATCCTTGTCAACGTAATTGTCAGCAATAATTGGAATAACGCGGTCAGTCAATGGGAGTTTTAATTTTTTTCCGACAATATTCTTGTAACGCTCATCAGAAGGATTCACGGCAACTGCTGTATCGCCAAGCAAAGTCTCCGGGCGGGTTGTGGCAACTTCAATTCTTGTAGAGCCATCAGGAGCCGGCCCGTCCGCATATTCGTACCAGATATGATACATCGCGCCGGCAGTATCCTTGTGGTCAACCTCATCGTCAGCAAGAGCCGTTCCACAACGCGGACACCAGTTCACAAGATAATGGCCTTTATAAATAAGTCCGCGCTCATACAAAGTAACAAAAACCTCGCGGACAGCCTTTGAAAGCCCCTCGTCCATTGTAAAACGCTCGCGGTCCCAGTCAGTTGAATTTCCAAGTTTTCTCTGCTGTTTTACAATTATATCGTGATGCTGCTGTTTTACCTGCCAAGTCCGCTCCAAAAAAGCGTCTCGCCCCAAATCGTTGCGGGATTTTCCTTCTTTTTTCAGCTGACGTTCAACAACGTTCTGGGTAGCAATTCCAGCATGGTCAGTTCCAGTAATCCACAAAGTGTTGTCGCCCTTCATACGGTGGTAGCGCACAACAATATCCTGCAAAGTGTTGTTCAAACCGTGTCCCATGTGAAGGACTCCAGTAACATTCGGAGGCGGAATCACAACAGAATAAACGCCAGTTTTTCCGCCACATTCCTTGCAGCCGCATTTTTCATAATTTTCATGCACAGGCGACTCTTTATCGCTTGCCGGCTTAAAATAGCCATTTTTTTCCCATTCGTTATAAATTCGGTCTTCAAAATCTTTCGGATTATA
>OQVN01000063.1_pt1 | contig 40060 bp, 40 predicted proteins | sample 1691621 | NCBI WGS metagenome assembly OQVN01 (sample SAMN03418278, study PRJEB22391) | human gut metagenome | biome: human-gut; feature: organic feature; material: feces | host: Homo sapiens | place: Tanzania | collected 2013-01 | reverse complement strand
TCTGTTACCAAAATCAGAATAGTTTTGTAGAAATTCATAAAAACCATTACTTAATTTTGGGTAAAATTTATTTAATCTCTTAATGTTAGATAAAGTATTTTCTTGTTCAAAACAATTTTTTAATTTATCGTAAATTTGGTTAATAACTAAATTAAAAAATTTATTTGAAGGTATTATTCTATCACTAAAATAAATATTTTTATAATTAAAATCTTTTATTTTATTTAGTAAATTAAATGCATCATTTGAAAAACACAACCCTTTTTGAGGAGTAGAATTTTTGCATAAATCTATTACTAAATAATTAATGATATTACTATTATTTAATGTATAATCAGACGAATTATAATTTAATAAATCGTAAAGTTCTTGTAAATGATTATCTAAAATTCCTAAAGTTATAGCATCTTCAATGTCACGTCCTATATAAGATATTTTGTCAGAAATTTTTACTACGCAACCTTCCCAAGTATAAGGAGAATATTGGTTGGGAGAAAGATAGTTATTTAAATCAATAAATTCATCTCTTGGTTTTAGTGCATTTTCTGTAATTTCGCCACAATGAGAGATAATGCCATCTCTAATACCATAAGTTAAATTTAAATTATTTTTGTATCCATCGTGACCTTCTAGAAGTTCAATGAAATCCACAAAATGTAATCCATTTTTTTCATGCCAAAAAGGACTACCTAAGTCTCTTTTAGAAATTTCGGATAGAATTTTTTCTCCACTATGTCCAAATGGGCTATGACCTAAATCATGAGCAACTGCAATAGCTTTTGTTAATTCTGTATTTAGTCCTAAATAACTAGCAATTGTATAGCTGATTGATTCTACATGTGTAACATGTTCACCTCTTGTACAAATGTGATCATTTTCAGGTGAAAAGAATACCTGTGTTTTATGTTTTAGTCTTTTATAAGCATTAGAATGAATAATTCTTGTATAATCTCTATCAAATTCAGTTCTAATGTCAGAATTTCTATAAGATAAAGGTAAAATTCTAGAAATTGTATTTTCCCATTTTGAATTATTTGGGTTTATGGCTACTTCTTGAAATGAATTTTTCATATGTCCTCCTCTGTAAATATAATCATTATAATATAGTTTACAACAAATCAAAATAAAAGTCTAGAGGACAAGTTTAAGTTACATATTTAGTAAAAAATAAATATAAAAAATAAATTGAAAATAAAATGGAAAAGGAGTATAATGATTTTAAAATGAAAGGAGAGTAAAAGATGTTTAATTTAGTAAGAGATGACTTTGATGAAAATTCAGAAGATATATTGAACTCTATTAATAAAATGCTAGAGCAAAATAAAGAATTAAAAGAAGAAGAAAAGAAGAATGAAAAACAACAATAAAAATTTGTGGAGGATTAGAAAATGGGAAAATTATTTGTAATAGATGGAACAGATGGAAGTGGAAAACAAACACAATTTAATAAATTGCAAGAAAAACTAAAAGAAGAGGGAATTGATTATAAAGTAGTAAGCTTTCCAAATTATGAAAGTCCAAGTTCATCTTTAGTAAAAATGTATTTATCGGGAGAATTTGGCAAAAATGCAAAAGAAATTAGTCCTTATATAGCGTCAACATTTTATGCAGCAGATAGATATGCAACTTTTCAAACAGGATATAAAGAATATTATGAAAAAGGAGGAATTATATTAGCAGATAGATATACAACAGCTAATATGGTTCATCAAGCAGGAAAAATAAAAGACAAAGAAGAAAGAAAAAAATTTTTAAATTGGTTGTGGGATTTTGAGTTTAATTTATATGGACTACCAATTCCTTCTGAAGTATTTTTCTTAAACATGCCAGTAGAAAAATCACTAGAGTTAATGGCAAATAGAGAAAATAAATTTACTCATGAAGCAAAAAAAGATATTCATGAAAGTGATAAAAATCATTTAATTGATGCATATTCAGCAGCTTGTGATGTTGCGAAGGAATATAACTGGTATGAAATAAAATGTGTAAAAGATAATAAAATAAGAACTATTGAAGATATTCATGAAGAAATTTATAATGAAATAAAAAAGCATATTTAAGGTAATATATTTTATAAAAGTTAAATATGAATATAGAAAAATAGAGAAAAAATGAGAAACAAAGAGATAAAAGAAAAAATACAGAGATATAGATAATAGAAAGAATAAAAAAATAAAAAAAGAACCGATGTAAACTAATAATAAATTTGGAATAATTTTCTAAAAATGTTATAATATATATCGATGGTGCATTATTCTAGTCATACTAACTTTACGAGGGTGGGGCTAAAAATCCACTAAAGGGCACATCGTTGAAGTTTCTTGTTTGTGCGCGAAATGCCAGTTTTGTGTGTATTCAGGGAGTAAAGAGGTTAGGGAAGTATGTAATGGCATACATATGATCCCTGGTTTCGTGGAGGCTTAATAAATTTTAAGTAAAACCTATGTTGAGTGCCAAGACACGAAATACATAGAGTAGCCTGTCTCGAGTGAGTGTATTGGGATTAATTTTTTCATAAGTGAAGTTGATTTTGGCCAAATTGATTATACTTTTAATTATGAAATTGCATTTGCAAAAAAGACTAGTAAAGTAATAAAAGTATGTTAAGGAAAACTTCTAGAATGTTTGCTTAAATCAAAATAGCATAGAAGTCTAGGGATTAAGGTACAGATTTAAGTGGCGATCTGGTGTCTATGTTAAATTAGATATTCTTCTTAATCGGAAACGGCTATAGCAGTAATGCTAAGCGAGGAATAGAGAAATTCGACCAGACCTAAACTGTAAAATTTACTTAGACTTTTACCATCTAAACAATAAAAATAATTAATTAGGCAGATTTAATCTGCCTAAAATCATATTACAAAATAAATAATAATTTAACTAAAAAGGAGAAATAATGGATAAAGAGCAAATAAAATGGTTTATACAAGTATTTATTATGACATTTATATTATCAATGCTATTTTCTTATATATCAGCAAATGGTGTATCTAATTTAAGTTTAATACCAGCTATATTAATACTAATTTTAGTAATTGGAATAGGAATATTTTTTGATATTATTGGAGTTGCAGTAACAGTAGCTAATGAACATGAATTTCATGCTAAAGCAAGTAAAAAAATAGAAGGTTCAAAAGCTTCAATAAAATTAATAAGAAATGCTCCTAAAGTTGCAAATATTTGTGCAGATGTAATTGGAGATATATGTGGAGTTTTAAGTGGAGCAATTAGTGCTTTAATAGCAATGAAAATAACAGAACAATTTGGATTGTCTTTTAATATACAATTTATTCTAAGTGCAACAGTAGCAGCTTTAACAGTTGGAGGAAAAGCATTAGGAAAAGGTGTAGCTAATAACAATTCAACTAAGATAGTTCATGCTGTAGGAATAGTATTAAATAAATTTAGTAGGAAGTAAGAGGTTTCTCTTACTTTTTAATATGAAAAAATGGATAAAAAAAGAAAAAGAGTAAAAAATTAAAATGAGGTGAATTGCATATGAAAGCATTAATAACAGGAGCATCTTCTGGAATTGGGAGAGATATGGCAAGGAATTTAAGTAAAAGAGGTTATGATTTAATATTAGTAGCAAGAGATGAGAATCGATTACAAGAATTAAAAAAAGAATTGGAAATATATAAAGTTAATATAGAAATCATAGCCATGGATTTAGCAATAGAGGAAAATTGCAAAGAATTGCATAAAAAAGTAAAAGATATAGATTTCTTAATTAATAATGCAGGTTTTGGAGATTGCGGAGATTTTACAAAGACAGATTTAGATAAAGAAATAGCAATGATACACACTAACATAATTGCTTATCATATTTTAACTAAACTATATTTAATAGATATGAAAAAAGTAAATAGAGGAAAGATTTTAAATGTAGCATCTATAGCAGGATTTATGCCAGGCCCACTAATGTCTACTTATTATGCTACTAAGTCATATGTAGTTAGATTATCAGAAAGCATTAGAGAGGAATTGAGAAAAGAGAATTCGAAAGTACAAATTAGTATTTTATGTCCAGGACCAGTTGATACAAATTTTAATAAAGTTGCTAATGTGAAGTTTCACATGCGAGAAGCTAATAGTCAAAAAGTTGCAGACTATGCCATTAAACAGGTACAAAAAGGAAAATTTTATATTATACCAGGAATTGATGTAAAATTTGCTAAAATTGGAGCTAAAATAGCACCTGCATCAATAGTAAGTAAAATTACTTATAAAATACAAAAAAGAAAATTGCAAAGAAAATAAAATATTAAAAACATATATAAAAATAACTTGCCTATCCTAATAAATTAGTTTATAATAAAATAAACTAATATTAGGAGAATAAGTAATGTGGAAAAGAAAAGAATTAAAAAGTAGAGCCAGACAAGTTGTTAAAAAAAATTACTGGACTGCAATTGTTATATGTTTTTTAATAGCGTTATTAACAGGAGAGTTTGGCACATCAATTTTAGGAATATATCAGCAAGAAGATTCAATGAATCCTTATTATATTTTTATGCATAAAGATGAAATAGCAGATGAAAACACAAATAATAATAATGAACAACAACTACAACAAGAACAAGAGATAATAACAAAAATGGAAGAGAAGAAAGAAAGCTTAAGTGATATTGAACTGAAAATATGGAATGCAATTGAAGCAAATTTAGATAGTATAACAAAATCACAGAAATATGTATTTAAAATTTTTGATGCTATAAAATATTTTAACTTAAATGAAATGACCTCAGGTATAGTACTTTCAATTATGGCGATAATATCAATTGCGTTTACTATTATAATAGCAAATCCTCTTATAGTAGCAGGAAAAAGATATTTTATAAAGGCAAGAGAAAAATCAAGTACCAAAATATCAGTCATTGGAGAAATTTTTAAAAATAAGAATTGGATAAATGTATCAGTAACAATTTTTTTGAAAGACATTTATAATTTTTTATGGTATTTTACAATTATAGGACGGATTTATAAAGAGTTATGAATATACAATGATACCATATATTTTGGCAGAAAATCCAAAGATACAAAGAAAAAAGGCATTTAAACTTTCAAAGAAAATGATGAAAGGAAACAAATGGAAAACATTTATTTTAGATCTTTCTTTTCTAGGATGGGAATTATTATCTATATTTACATTTGGATTGTTAAATATATTTTATATAAATCCTTATAAAGTTGCTACAACAGTAGAATTATATGAAGTATTAAAAAAACAGATAATATCTCAAAAGAGTGAATATTATGAAGAATTAAATAGTTTAGAATTAAAATAGATTTAAAGAAATAGTAGTAATATAAAAAATTACTACTATTAATTATATTTAAAGAAAAAATAAAATAAATTCATTTTATTGCACTATAACAATTGTATCATATTTTGCAAAAAATACATATCGAAATTTGTAGAAAGAAATAAAAAATATTAAATTTAGTTTTTGTGAAAATAAAATGTATGAAAAAAAGGTAATATAATAAAATATTATGTAGATACTTATCAAAAAATGTAAAATAACAAGATAAAATGCGATGAAAAAAGCTTGAAAACCCAGCTATATAGTAGTATTATAAAAAAATGTGAAATACAAAAGAGGGGGTAAAAATGAAAACATTTTTTGGGAGTATTTTTATTGAAAAAGAAAAATTACAGGAAGCAGGTGTAAAATATCCTATAAAGTTAGAGTATTATAAAATAATAAATGAAGATGAATTTATTAATAAAAATAATGCAAAATATGGAATAAAAGTAGTAAAGACTGAATATATAGAAAACAATACCAAAACAGAAGAAAAAACGCTTAAATATTTATCTAGTAATGAACAAAAAGTAAATGAAATATTAAAAGTGTTAGAAAAAAATGAAGTGACACCAATTGGTTTGGAAGATGTTATTTGTGACTTTTCAAAAGAAATTCTTTTTTTATAATGAAAACAAATTTTTTTAAAAAGCTTGCATATTATGGAAAATTAGTCTAGAATAGCTTATAGAAAATATGAAACAAAGAAAGTTAATATAGATAATAAGCATAATATAAGGAGGAATATATGGCTGATAAGTTAATAATAGTAGAATCACCAGCAAAAGCCAATACTATAAAAAAATTTCTTGGAGGTAGTACAAAAGTAGTAGCATCAATGGGACATATAAGAGATCTACCAAAATCGAAATTAGGAGTTAACATAGAAAATGATTTTGAACCAGAATATATAAATATTAGAGGAAAAGGAGATTTAATAAAATCTTTAAAAAAAGATGCAAAACAAGCAAAAAAAGTATATCTTGCAACTGACCCTGACCGTGAGGGAGAAGCAATAGCTTGGCATCTTGCAACAATATTAAAAGACGATAATAATAAAATAACCAGAGTTACATTTAATGAAATAACAAAAGGAGCTGTACAAAAAGCAATTAAAGAGCCAAGAGACATAGATTTAAATTTAGTAGATGCACAACAAGCAAGGCGTGTTTTAGATAGAATTGTAGGATATAAAATAAGTCCATTATTATGGAAAAAGGTAAGAAGAGGATTATCAGCAGGACGTGTACAATCTGTAGCAGTAAAATTGATTGTTGATAGAGAAGAAGAAATTGAAAAGTTTATACCAGAAGAATATTGGAATATTTATGTTAACTTAGAAGAACCAGATACCAAAAAACATTTTGAAGCAAAATTTTACGGTAAAAATGGTAAAAAGCAAGAAATACATTCAGAAAATGATGTAAAAGAAATTATAAAAGCAATTGAAAAAGCAAAATATTTTGTAGATGATGTAAAAAAAGGAGAAAAGAAAAGAACTCCAGCACCACCATTTACAACTAGTACAATGCAACAAGAGGCTTCGAGAAAATTAGGATTTACTTTAAAGAAAACAATGTCAATAGCTCAAGGGTTATATGAAGGAGTAAAAATACCAGAAAAAGGAACAATAGGATTAATTACATATATGAGAACAGATTCAACAAGAATATCAGAAGAAGCAAGAGAATCAGCAAAAACATATATAGTAAGTACATATGGCGAAAAATATTACGAAAATAGATATTATAAAACAAATAAAGATTCACAAGATGCACATGAGGGTATTAGACCAACTTATGCAGAATTGAAACCAGATAAAATTAAGGAAGCATTAACAAAAGATCAATATAAATTGTATAAATTAATTTATAATCGTTTTATGGCAAGCCAAATGGCACCAGCTATATATAATACAATTTCAGCAACAATAAATGCAAATAACTATAATTTCAAGGCAAATGGACAAAGCATAAAATTTAAAGGATTTATGACTTTATATGTAGAAGAAACCGATTCAAAAGAACAAGAAGAAAAGATGTTGCCAGAATTAAAAGAAAAACAAGAGGTTAAGTTAGATAAAATAATTCCAAAACAAAGTTTTACAGAACCACCACCAAGATATACAGAAGCAAGTCTTGTAAAGGCATTAGAAGAAAAGGGGATAGGAAGACCAAGTACATATTCACCTACTATAACAACTATTCTAGAAAGAAGATATATTGAAAAAGAACAAAAACAATTAATTCCTACAGAATTAGGAAAGATAGTAAATAAATTACTAATAGAAAATTTTACAGATGTTATTAATGTAGAATTTACAGCAAAGATTGAAAGTGAATTTGATGAAATAGCTGAAGGAAAAGAAGAATGGAAAAAAATGCTAAGAGAATTTTATGGACCATTTGAAAAAGAATTAGAAAAAGTTGAAAAAGAATTAGAACATGTTGAATTGGTAGAAGAAGTGTCAGATGTGCCATGTGAAAAATGCGGAAGAATGATGGTATATAAATATGGAAGATATGGAAAATTTTTAGCATGTCCGGGATATCCAGAATGTAAAAATGCAAAACCAATTATAGAGACAATTGATGTACCTTGTCCAAAATGTGGTGCAACAGTACAAGTTAGAAAGACAAAGAGAAAAAGGAATTATTATATTTGTGAAAACAATCCGGAAAGCTGTGATTATATATCTTGGAATAAGCCTAAACCAGGTGAAAAATGGAATCCAGAAGAAGCAGAAGAAATAAAAGCAGAAACAAAAAAGAAAACAACGAGAAAAACTGCTAAAAAGAAAACTAAAAAAGTATAAATATAAAAAAACGATAAAACGTTAGAATATCAACATTTTATCGTTTTTTTTGATGGAGCGAACGTCGTAGTTATTTACAACTTTTTCTCTCATAACGATTGATATAAATATCAATCAATTTACTTAACTTTAACATAAAATTTATATTTTTGCAAGTTATTTTTCTAAATCTTTACAAACTTTTGTTCTAGAATATATTGACTTTTATACTAGAACATTGTATAATTTCAAAGAAAAAGGAAGTGAAATATTTATATGAATATAAATAAAAATATAATTAACATTATAAAAAGAAATGATACTAAATTTAAGAATATAAAATTTACGCAAGATGAACAATTGAAAAAAGAATTTTTTACATCATTGAAAAATTATGAGTTTAAACTAACTGAACAATCAGCTTATGAAATAGCTTTGTGGATAGAATCAAATGAAAAGCACTTGTCTTCTTCTCAGAAAAACAATTTTACTAAATATAGTTTAGGAGAAATTCTTTTGGTTGATTTAGGTTGGAATAATTATGATAGAGAATTTGCTTATATACATCCTGCTCTTGTTATAAAAGAAACTGCTACTAAAATATTTATAGTACCTTGTTCAAGCGGTACACCTCGAAAAGATAAAAAACGGAAATATTTATCCTGAATTTGAAGTCGGAACAGTTAATGATGGATTTCAAAGAGATACTGTAGTTATGCTATATGAAGCAAAATATATTGATAAAAACAGAGTTATTTCAAGAATAGGAAAAACATCAAATCAATTTTTTGATAAGATTTATAATAAACTATTTGAGCAAATTTTTGAGCCAATACATTATAAAATGCAAAAACTAGAAAATAATCAATAATATTCTTATTTTTGCATATACTAAGTATAGAAATATAAAAGAATTTTTTATATTTTGATTGACTTATCGTATCAAAAATGCTATACTAAATATAGAATATTTGAGGCGGTATGCCGATGCCATAGGTTTAGACCTATGATGAAAAGTTAAATAGCTTAATACTTGATAACAAGTGTTAAGCTATTTCTTTTTATAAATTATATAATTTATTATATCTCTATTATTTTGCTTTATATTTTTTTCTCTTTATAACAATTAGAATCATTATTATAATTAATAATATAAATGTAAAAATAATAATAGGCATTGTATTATTTTTGGTTAATGTTTCAACTTTATTTTCCCTTAATACTTCAACTTTGTTTTGGTTCAAATCAATTTTTATATTACTATATGTATAAACATTATAATCATCATTACACGTAGTTAAACTTCTATCGCAAAAATAATCATCATCTTTAAATTTCAAAATTTCTACATCATTTTTAAATATAGTTAATGTGTTATAAGTCCCTATTTCATTTCCATTTAAATCTTCAATTGATAAAACTATTATATTTCCATCTTTCTGAACTTTAGTTTTTTCAGCAATATCATATTCATGATTTTCATGATAATTATTTGAATAGGAATATAATAATCCACAGTCTTTTTTAACTACATCTAAAATCTTCCCATTCTTATAAGAAATAGTTAATATTTCATAATGTTCATCCGAAGTAAATGAATCTTCCATACTAAATTGTATTTTATATGTTGATTCAGAGTCTATGTTTTCTAAAAAAATTTTAGAATATGCATGTGCATATTTAGCAGTAGATGCATTTACTATATTAAAATTAAATAAAAAACATATATAAAAAAATATAATACAAACATATATATAATTTCTCTCTTTAATCATTTTCATCACAATTCACCTCAAAAAAATTATAGCATTCTTAAAAAAGAAAGTAAATAGCCATATCAAATTTTGTATCGTATTATTTTTAAATTTTTATATTATTAAACAAATATAATGCAACTTTATTTTGTTTTGTTTTATTCATTTCCATTAGTTTAGCCTCTGCAAACATCACATTAAAGTATTTTGCCATATTTATATGTGTAGTTCTATATTCTTCATCTATATCTTTTAACATACTATCAAATTTCTCATAATTTTCTTTAGTATTATATATAAGCCCAGACCATTTGTCTTTACTCATACATATTGCTAGTCGCAATTTATTCTTTATATCCATATCATTTATCATATCTATTAAATATTTTACTTTTTCACTTTCCATTCTATTTTACCTCCAAATATTAAAATCTTGTATCATTGTTCTTTTTTCTTATTTTATACTGATTTAGTTCATCTACTGTTTTCACTTTTCTTGCAACATTATTTGCAATTTCATTGTCATTGTCATCAAAAATACCATTTTTATATAAATCATCACTGACATATTTATAATTTTTATCGTTATCAAACCCAATTTTCTCTTGAAAATGTTTCATTAAACTTCTCCAAAAGCCTTTGAATTTCTGTACTTCATATTTTAACTTTTCTTTTTCAGTTCGTAATTTATCAATAATCTTGTCCTTTGTAGATAGTTCATCATTTAAATCCTTGATTTTATTATCTTTAAGTTCTAATTCATATTTAAGTGAATTATTTTCTTTACTTAATTTATTATAACTATCTTCAAAATCTTCAATTAAAATATTTAGGTCATTCACACTTTTAATTGATTTAGTAGTATCTTTTACATCTTTTGTATAATTTTTGATTATTTCAATATCCTCGTTTGAGATAATCCTATTATTTTTGTTTATCCTAGATGGTTTTAAATTATCTAATATTACATTTATATCTTTAGAAGATTTATCAACCTTTTCTGTTTTAGTATTCGCAGTTGAGAGTCTTTTATTATATTTCTCATATTGTTTCTTAAGAGCTTTATAATCAGTCATATCTTTAACATTAATATCTCTGTTTCTTCCTTTTTGTTTTTTCTTGATTTCTGCATTTTTGTCATAGGTTTTATTGTAAGATTCAATACATTTAACTCTCATTTTATTTTGTAACATTGTCAAAGACTCTTTTGTAAATATTCTTGATTTTGCAACTTGCTTTTTCATTCCTTTTTTACAATTTTCTTTTACTGGCACACCAACAACGTGCAAATGAGGAGATTTAGACTGTTCTTCAAAATGTATTACAGCACTTGCTATTTTAAATTCAGGCATAAGTTTTATAAATTCATCTACTTGCTCTTTATATACATTGGTCATTTTCTTTCTATAATCTAACTCTTTATCTTGCCAAAACTCCATATCTCCAAGTTCTATTATTAGCTCACAAGCCAAATCCCATAGTTTGCTATCAGAAATATGTTTAAAATAATTGTTTATTTTTCTATCTTCACGAACTTGTTTCTCATTATATTCAATTCTTGCTTGCTCAAACTCTTGTAAATATAGATTTTGAACATCTTTATATAGATTATCTGTACCATATATTATTTCTATCATTTCTCTATCATTGTCATAATCCCTTAAATTATGCTTATTCACTTTAGATAATCTAGTTGCATTTTGCACACCATTATTAGAAAATGATGTTGTTCCAAATTGATTACTTTCAGCAATCTTTTTAGACTTATTTTTTCTATTCTTATCACTACCCAAGTGAATAGAATATGCTAATTCTTCGCTCATCTTTTTCCCTCCTTTAGAATTTGCTTCGGAGCACAGGACTTTGTCTTGACGGAAGTCCTAACCCCCTATGAGTTTCGTCATACTAACAAAACTCGGGGGCTCTGCGAGGCAATAAATTTTCTCCCAATGGACAAAATTTATTCAAATTAACTATCGCCACTTTCATTTTTATTTCATAAAAACAAAACGTGCCACGTTAATTTATTTCAGCATCTTCTTCGCAGAACTTTACTGGCTTAACACCTACTGAAATAGGAGTAGACTCTTTTGTGTGTATTACACTATCATTTGTTTCATCTGGTATATAATCAAATGCAGTATCACTTTTTTGCATTTGAAATCTATCTTCTTCACGAATATAGATTATACCAAACTCATAAGTTTTCATTTTATTATCTGGATCTAGTTTGTAGTAATCTTTTAAAGGGAACACTCTAACAATAGCACTATTATCTTCTTTGAAATTAAAGTAAAATACTTGTTTATCTACATAGTATGTTGCTTCGGTATAACTAACATCATAGTATTGCCTTAATCTCATAATGATTTCGCCGACTTTTTCTTCAGCTAAATAATTGCTAAATCTGATATTACCTAGTACGTTGCCGAAAATTGCAGGTTTAGTAGTATCTATATAACCTTTGTCAAATAGTTCCTGACACGGTTTACAAATTGATTCTCTGAAGTTTATCTGTTTGACGACTACCTCGTTACCAACTAAAGATAATTCAATATCATCAACATATTTCATTATAAGTTCTGCTTGTTCTTGTCTTGTATAATCTTTCCAAGTTTTAGTTCTTTCTTGATATTCCTTATCTAGTTTAATTTTGTTAATAAAGTCAATATCTCGTTTTAGTAAAATGTCTTTTGGTGTAAATCTTAATTCTTCTGTACAATCAGTTGTATCTAGTTTGTCTTCTAATTCTTCAATAGCTTTTTCAACGATTTTCTTTTCTTCGTTATATTCTTTTAGTTCAAAAACTCCATTGATATAGGCTTTTTTTATTCTTTCAAGTTTGTTGTTTTGCTCTTTTATTTCTTTTTCTAATTGTTCCTTAGGCTCATCAAATTTTTGCTTTATCATAGGCAAGAAGAATTGATTTACAACTGAGTCATATTGTGTTAGCTCATCTATAAATTGGCTAAAGTAATCGTTTATTAGCTTTTCTTTAAATTCAATCTTACAATCATTACAGTAATAGTAGAAGTAGGCATTGCCATTTTTCTTTGTAGTAGCTTTACCACCTAAAACTCTAGCACATTTAGGACATTTTAATTTTTGTAAATAAAGATAAGTCAATGTCCTTTTATAACTTCTTGAATTTTTCTTTTTTTGAACTTGACAATCTTCCCACATTTCTTTAGAAATAATAGGTTCAACCACATCTTCATAATAAGTAGGGTGTTTAGTTTTTTTACCATGAACAAAATCACCTTTATATATTTCATTTTCTAAAATACCGACAATAGTTGAATCTCGCCAGTTATCTTTTCCTAATACTTTTTCTTCATTTAATACGTTACTTATCTTTTTATAGGATAAACCATTATAATACAAGTCAAATATTCTAATGACAATATCTTTAGTAGAATAATCAATTACTAATTTTTTGTCTTCTCTTTTATAACCTAATGGTGCAACGTGTGGAATATGTCCATTCTTTATTGCACCTGCTAAACCTATTTTAGTTCTTTCACTGGTTCTCTCAATTTCATTTTGACTCACACTCATTAAAAGTCTAGAAATAATTTTACCATTTGCACTTGTTGTATTTATTTCGTCATTTACACAGTCTAAGTAGGCATTATTTTCATCTAAAAAGGTCATTAGATTTTCCCAATCATAAATACTTCTTGTTATTCTATATAGCTTTAAAGCAACAATAGTATTTATTCTTTTAGCTTTTATATCACTTTTCAATCTTTCAAACTCTGGTCTATGATTACCAGTTTTTGCACTTATTCCTGCATCTTGATAATAATCTACTATCTCATAACCTTTGAACTTACAAAAAGACTCTAATCTTTCTTTTTGTTCTGGCAAACTAAATCCGTTCTCTTGCTTGTTCATCTGTTGAAACTCTCATATACAATCCACATTTTTTCTTTTCTTCATTCAATTTATAAAACCTCCTCCTACCAAAAAAGAGACATCAAAGTACACGAGTACTACTGACATCTCTTAAATCCATTTATCATAAACTAAAATATAATAATGCATATAATATATAATCTTTTCAAAGTACTCTTAAATCCATGTCTAGCTCTCGCTAAATACAGATAAATAATTTATTGCCTATATTATATCACGATTTAAAGAAATGTCAAATATTTACAATTTATATGTTTCTCAAATATTCTTCTAACTCTGATAATTTAATCTTTTGAGTTAAATTTGAAATATACACATCATTTGAATAATTAAAAACTAAAAAAGTAACATTTTTAATAATCACTCTATGTGGCTCAATATATGTAAGATTAGTTTTTTCTAATTTCCTAATGCTACCATTGATAAAGGTAGGGGTAACTTTAGAAAACTCACATATAAACTCAAGTCTTTGTTTTAGACTTTCTTCAAATTGTAATTCTTGCTTAATTATCTGCATTTTACACACCATCCTTTCGTTTGGATGATTTTCATGTTATTTTTAGACAACAAAAAAATCAACCAGATTTATTTCTGATTGATATTTGTATCTACTGTTCAATAAAGTTCGAACAGAAACGTCGTTGGAGGCGACACCCGGATTCGAACCGGGGATCAGAGTTTTGCAGACTCGTGCCTTACCACTTGGCTATATCGCCATTTTATATATTATATGCTCTATATTTTTATATAGAACTTGGAGCGGGAAACGGGGCTCAAACCCGCGACCTCTGCCTTGGCAAGGCAGCGCTCTATCAACTGAGCTATTCCCGCATTTTTTAATTTAGTTTATTATATGCGTCAACATTTAAAATGATACCAAAAATACACAATATTGTCAAGTACTAGAAGTACTTTTATAAAAAGAATTTGATATTGTTGAGTGTATAGTTTCAAAAAGGATAGAGAGAATATTGAAAACATCAAATATTCTCTCTATTTAGAATTATTTAAGATTTCTTAAATAATAGAGATGCCTTACATTATGCTGCTTTTGAAAACCAATCTTCTTACATAAAGCAATTAAAGATTTATTTTTATAATAAATATTGATAGTTATTATATGGTATTTCTCTAACAATATTTTCAAAAGCTCTTTTAACCCTTCTATGACAAAATCATTATTATAATGTAATCCTTTGAAAAAAGAAATATATATAGAACCAGAAAATTGACAATGTACGCAAAACGAAATATTTTTATTTTGCGAATCGGTGATAAACCATACAGATTCACCATCAGAATCTACAAGAGCTTCCTTTAAAATAAATGTTTTTGTTTCGACTAATATTGGTTGTTTCCGGGCATCCATAAAAAGCCACCTTTCTAATTATAATATATAAATTATAACATAATTCTTAATATATATAAAGGGATTTTTGAAATTTAAATAAAAATATATATAAATAGAAAAGAGAAGTAAATTAATTTACTTCTCTAAAAAATCTATATTCATTACCAGAAGTGCTTTTGCTTTTATATATATAGCCATTATAAATACCGCCATTATTGTCATCTAAATTAACATCTAGTTTCATGTTATAAGCAAAAGTTTGGTTTAAATTATTTACAATATGAATTGTAAATCTTAGAGTATAGTTAATATCTTCTAAATTGATATTTGCTTCTTTTAATACTTTGCCATTAAAAGAAATAGATTTTGAATCATCTGTTACTGAATAGTTTGTTAAAATATCTTTATTTAAATAGCCTAAAGTAATAGGATTAGAACAATCAGTGTAAAAAGTTGGTTCATCATAGTTGTGATTTTCATTTTCCTGATTTGTATTTATAATTTTAAAATCTATTCTATTATTTTCAGGTTGTTTTATATCAGTATATTTACCAACATTAAAAGAGTTTTTATAATTCAATATTTTAGTTCCTTTATCAACGTTAGATGTCATAACAATATTGTCAATATATAGTTCTTTCACAGAATTTTCATCAGTTAATTCAGAACTAGATTGACTATTATCAATATAAATTGATAAATCTGTATATTGACAAATACTCATGTCTTTTAAAGATTGATCTTTAGAATTGCTAATAGCATTAGCACTGCTATATAATAATATTTTTTGCACATTGAAAATAGAATTTTCATTTTCATCAGCAATTTCTATCATTTGATTTGTAAAATTACTTTTAGCAAAAGAAGGTGAAAGTACAAAATGATAATATAGTAATAATACAATAAATGCTAAGATTATTAATAGCGTAAATGCAAGTCTAACGTTTTTTATTTTAAAATTTATTTTTTTCATGTAAACTCCCTTCTAAAAGAGTGGAATTAAAGTCTATTATATAATAATTCCATATAACTATATACTTTTTTATGCCAATCTTGATCTGTTGCATATCTTGTATTAACACCAGATAAAGTAGGACCATTATAATACCAGCCAGCTGCAGTTTCTCCATCGTAAATTTTGGTTCCAGATGGATTTAGATAATATTTAACTAAAGATTTAGCAACTGTTTCAATACCTTCTGAATAATCAGTAAATTCAAATGATGATTCATAAGGAGTATTGTCATAAGAACCATATCCAAATAAATTTTTCTTATCATTTGCAATTTGTGAAGTTCCCCATCCACTTTCATGAATTGCCATAGAAGCTAGGAATATACCATTAATGTTATATTTCTTTTCCATATTATAAAATACTTGATAATTATCTTGGAATATTTTATTAGTATCATTTGGCAAACCAGTAAATATTTTTTTATAATCATTTAAAGTTAAGCCACTTACCTTATTTAATTCCATATTAATATTGACTTTTAATAAAATTCTTTGAATTCTATTTTTTTCTACAATGTTTGGAGTGGTATAAGATGATGTTAGATTAGATGTTTTTATATATCCTTCTATTCCATCAAAGGAAACTTTACACCATTCTTCATTAGGAAGTTCTAGTAATTTAACATCGATGCTTTTCTTTATTTCTGCTACATCTTTAGAATTTGCATCAGCAGATTCCTTTAAGTTAGCATTATCAATAAAGTACATAATATCACCAATGTGAACATGATGTTTTGCTAAAAATTCAGAAGTTCCTAAATCTATAATTTTAGGTGTTGGATCTGTAATTTTTTCTTTAGATAAGATGATTTCTTCTACAAAATTTCCATTCTCATATGTTTTTACAGCTGTTATCTTATCTTTTCCAAGAATACCTTCTTGCTTAATAATTTCTTCTCCTTTTGGTAAAGTAGGAGCATCATTATAGGTTGTTTCAAATTCTACATCACGTTCTTCAACTACTTGCTCTTTTACTCTATCCATATCAGAATTTTCAGAAATAATGTTTTGTATATTTAGACTATGTCTATTAATTTCATATTCTGATATATTATCAGGAGTATCTACTTTGGCATAGCTAGTTTTAAAAGAAGTGTCTTTAGGAAAAAGTATCGCCATTCCCACAATTAAAATGCTGCAACCTGTTATAATATGAGACAATTTTAAATCATTTGTTTTATATGTAGATTTTTTATTCTTTGAATTAGATGCATAAATAATATTATTATTACTTTGCGCTGTTTCAGTTTTATAAGGTTGTCCAGCATTTGGATTATGTTGCATTTCTTGCAATTCTTTAAAAACATCAGATAGATTCCTATTTTTATAATCATAAGAATTCTTATTGTTCAACATATTTTTACTCGCTTTCTTTATAAAATAATACAACATTATTATATAATAATAATGAGAAGATGTCCATAAATTTTGACAAAAAATATGGAGATAGAAAAAATTACTATAAATTAGCTAATTACTTGCAAAATTTGTAAAATAGTATATAATATAAACATAGCTTTAAGAAAAATAAGAGGTGTAAAAGTGGAATTTGAAAAAATAGAAAATAGCATAGGATATACCTTTAAAAATAAAGAATTATTAAAAAAGGCATTAACACATACGTCTTATGCTTATGAAAACAATATAGAAAGTAATGAAAAATTAGAGTTTCTAGGAGATAGCATTTTGGAATTTATATCAAGTAAATATATTTATCAAAAATATCCAAAGCTAAAAGAAGGAGAAATGACAAAAGTTAGAGCAACTGTAGTTTGTGAAAAAAGCTTATATAAGGTTGCAAAATCACATGATTTTAGTGAGTTTTTAAATTTAGGAAAATCTGAATTAAAAACAGGAGGAAATAAAAGACCAGCTATTTTAGCAGACAGCGTAGAAGCAGTAATAGCAGCTATTTATTTAGATGGTGGATTAGAATATGCTGATAAATTTATTATTGAAAATTTAAAAGAAGAAATAAATGAAGCAACAAAACATGTGGGAAATAAAGACTACAAAACTGTATTACAAGAAAAACTTCAAATTCATGGAGATGTGAAAATAGAATATGAAATAATAAAAGAAGTTGGACCAGATCATGATAAAACATTTGAAGCGCAAGTAAAGTGCGATGGAAAGATATTAGCACAAGGAGAGGGAAAAAGCAAAAAAGAAGCACAAATGCATGCAGCTAAAAAAGCTTTAGAAAATATAAAATAGAAAAGAGGTAAGTCTATGAAAAAACAATACATAATACCTATATTTGTGCCACATTTAGGGTGCCCAAATGATTGCGTTTTTTGTAATCAGAAATCAATTAGTGGACAAAAAAGTAATATGACAAAAGAAAAAGCAAAAAAAATAATAGATGATTACCTAGAAAGTATAAAAGATGAAGTAGCAGAAATAGAAATAGCTTTTTTTGGAGGGAGTTTTACAGCAATAGAAAAGGAGAAGCAAGAAGAGTTATTAAAAGTAGCATATGAATACATTAAAAATGGAAAAGTAGAAAGCATTAGAGTTTCAACAAGACCAGATTGTATAGATAAAGAAACATTAAAAAGATTAAAAAAATATGGAGTTAAAACAATTGAATTAGGAGTGCAATCAGCTAATGATTATATTCTAAAAAAAGCTAATAGGGGTCATACTTTTGCAGATGTAAAAAAGGCTTCTAAAATGATAAGATGGAATGGATTTAAATTAGGACACCAGATGATGGTCGGATTGCCAGAAAGCACAAGAATAGATGAAATTAATACAGCAAAAGCGTTAGTAAAGTTAAAGCCTAAAATGGTAAGAATTTATCCAGTTTTAGTTATAAAAAATACTAAATTGGAAGAAGAATATAAAGAAGGAAAATATCAACCATTGTCAGTAGTACAAGCAGTAGAGATTTGTAAAGATATTGTTAGAATTTTTGCAGATAAAAATATCGATATAATAAGAATAGGTCTTCAAAATACAGAGGAGATATCTGATCCTAAGAACGAAGGTAGTGAAGTTGTTGCAGGCCCATATCATCCAGCTTTTAGACAATTGGTAGAGTCAGCCATGTGGTACGATGCAATTGTTGGAAAAATAAAAAAATTAAATGCTAAAGTAAAAGAAGTAGAAGTTAGTGTCAATCCGATAGATAGCAATAATGTAATTGGACATAAAAAAGAAAATGTTATAAAATTAAAAAATACATATGATGTAGATTTGATTTTAAAACAGGATAAAACTATAAAACAAGGCAAGTCAAGAATTAATATAACAAAGACATATGATAATTAAAACATAAGAAAAAATTAAATTTACAAACAAGAAATAGATACTATATTTAGCACTTTTAGTGCATAAATCACCCTTATTTTACCAATACTAAAATAAAGGTGATTTTTTTATGCATATAGAAGAAAAAAATAATATAAAAAATATAATATTTGATATTATAGGAACAATAATTGGAGCATTTATAATGGCAATAGGAGTTTCTCTATTCTTATTACCAAATCAACTATCTTCAGGAGGAATTGCAGGAATTGCAACAATTACGTATTACTTATTTAATATACCAATGGGAACAATGATACTTATTATTAATGTTCCATTATTTTTACTATCAATTTATAAAATAGGAAAAATGTTTTTTATAAAATCATTAATTGGAACAGTGTCACTGTCAGTCTTTATCGATATATTAGATAGAATAGAACCTCTTACACATGATAGATTTTTAGCTTGTGTTTATGGAGGGATTATTATAGGGTTAGGGACAGCTATAATATTAAAAGTAAACTCTTCAACAGGTGGAACTGATTTAATTAGTTATGTAGCAAAAGAATACAAACCAACTATGAGAAGTAGCAATGTTATTATGATATTAGATACTATAATAGTCATTTTAAATATAGTATTTTTCAGAGAAATAGAAATAGGGCTATATTCAGCAATTGCTATATATTTAATGGGAAAAATAATTGACATAGTATTTGAAGGAACATATTTTACTAAACTAATTTTAATTGTTTCAGAGCAAAATGAAGAGATAGCCAAAGAAATAGAAGAGAAAATTCAAAGAGGAGCAACAGGCTTATATGGAAAGGGAATGTATACTAATAAAGAAAAATTGGTGTTAATGTGTGCAGCTTCTAGGAGAGATGTTGCTAAAATTAAAATAATAGCAAGAAAACTTGACCCCTCTAGTTTTATTATTATAACAAATTCAAGAGAAGTAGTTGGTTTGGGATTTAAAAAAAGTTAAAGATGACTGATAATTTTATGTTGATTCATTGATAAATTTTAAAAAATGAAGTAAAATAATATTAGAAGAATAAAAGAGAAACTTGTGATTTAAGATATAATAGGAGAGAACTTATAATGAAAGAACAAAAATATAAATTGAGAAATGTAAAGTCTTTTGAATTAAGAGATATATTTGAATGTGGACAATGCTTTAGATGGAACAAACAAGAAGATGGAAGCTACACAGGAGTATTTAAAAATAATGTGCTAAACGTAAAAAAGAATAAAGACGAGATTATATTTGAGGGAATATGTGAAAATGATATCCAACAAACAGTAAAAAATTATTTTGATCTTAACCGTAATTATGAAAAAATAAAAGAACAACTATCAAAAATAGATCAAAATATGAAAAAAAGTATTGAATACGGAAATGGAATTAGAATATTAAATCAAGATTTATGGGAAACTATTATTTCGTTTATAATATCTGCTAATAATAATATTCCAAGAATAAAAGGAATTATAGAAAGATTATCAGAAAAATATGGAGACGAAATAAAATATAAAGGAAACAAATATTATACTTTTCCAACCCCAGAGCAACTAAAAAATGTTACAGTTGAGGAATACAGAAAATTAGGGTTAGGATTTAGAGACATAAGATTATATGAAACCACAAAGATGATATTAAATAAACAAGTAGACATAGAAAATATGAAAAATAATCCAAATACAATAGAAGTAAGAGAAGAATTATTAAAATTATCGGGAGTGGGACCTAAAGTAGCAGATTGCATTTTATTATTTTCAGATTTAAAAAGATTTGAAGTATTTCCAATTGATGTATGGGTAAGAAGAGTTATGAATGACTTATATATAAAAAATGAAGATGAAACAAAAGTTAATAAAAAACAAATTGAAAAAATAGCAAATGAAAAATTTGGAGACTTAGCAGGATTGGCTCAACAATATTTGTTTTATTGGAGAAGAGAAGCATAAGATATAAAAATAGTGCAGAACATAAATATGGAGGATTTAATGGGATTAAGAATTATATATGGAAAGCCAGGAAGTGGTAAAAGTACATATTGTTTTCAAGAAATATCTAAATTAATAAACAAGGAAAAAAAGATTTTTATTATTACTCCAGAACAGTTTTCTTTTACAGCAGAAAGAAAGTTAATGGAAAATGTAAAATCAGGTGCTGTGATTAATGCAGAGGTAATTACTTTAAGTAGAATGGCATATAGAGTTTTAAAAGAAGTAGGAGGAAATGATAAAAGCAATCTTTCTAAATGTGGAAAAGCAATGCTTATTTATTCTATTTTAAGTACATATAAAAAAGAATTAAAATTTTTAGGAAAATCAGATGAAAATATAGATTTAACAATATCTGCAATTACAGAGTTTAAAAAACATGGAGTAACAGTAGATGATCTAAAAAATGAAATAAATAATACAAAAGATACATATTTAAAATCTAAATTGTTAGATATGAGTTTATTATATCAAAAGTTTGAAGAAAAAATAAAAGACAATTATATAGAAGAAACAGATTTATTAACAATGCTCGCAAATTGTTTAGAAAAAACAGATTTAGTAAAAGAGAGTATTATATATATAGATGAATTTGCAGGTTTTACTTATCAGGAATATCAAGTAATAAAAGAATTAATAAAGCAAGCAAAACAAGTTAATATTACTATGTGTATAGATAATTTGAAACAAGGAAATAATCCAGAAGCGGATATATACTATTCTAATAAGGTAACATTATCAAAAATGCTAAATTTGGTTGAGGAAAATGGGTTTAAGTTAGAGCAACCAGTTGAATTAAAAAAACAATATAGATTTAAAACTGACGAATTAGAACATTTAAGTAATAATATTTATAATATAAAATCCACAAAATATGAAAAAAATGTGGAAAACATACATCTATTTTTAGCAAAAAATGAGTATTCAGAAATAGAAGAAGTAGCAAAAACGATTAGTGAATTAGTTAGGCAAGAAAAGCTAAGATATAAAGATATTTCTATTATTACAAAAAATATTAATGAATATGCATCTTTAGTAAGAGCTATTTTTGATAAGTATGAAATACCAGTGTTTATTGATGAAAAAAGAGATTTAAATCAAAATATTATTGTACAATACATATTGTCAATTCTAGAAATTTTAATAGGCAATTTTTCAAGTGAATCAGTTTTTAGTTATATAAAATTAGGATTTACAAATATTGATAAAGATGAAATTTTTGAATTAGAAAATTATTGTACAAAATGGGGAATTAAACATAATAAATGGAAAAAAGATTTTATCTATGAATTAGAAAAAGAAGAAAAAGCAAAAGTAGAAAGACTAAATGAGCTAAGAAAGCAGATTATAGATCCTCTAGTTGCTATGCAACAAAAAATAAAAAATGATAAATCAGCAGAGAATATAACAAGAGAGCTATATCAATTCTTACAAGAGCAAAAATTAGAAGAAAAGATTGCAATAAAAATAAAGAAATTAGAAGATAAAAAATTACTAGATTTAGCAAATGAATACAAGACAAGTTACAAGACAATATTGGATATTTTAGATGAGATTATTATTATATTTAAAAATGAAAAAATGACGATAGATCAATACAGTAAAATATTAAAAATAGGTCTAAAAAATAGTGGATTAGGAAAAATACCTGGAACACAAGATCAAGTCATATTAGGAGATGTAGATAGATCAAGAAGTCATAAAGTAAATACAGTGTTTATTATAGGAGTAAATGATGGAAGCTTTCCAAGTGTAAATAAAGATGAGGGATTTTTTAATGATGCAGATAGAGAATATTTAAAACAGGAAGGAATAGAACTTGCTAAAAGTACATTAGACAAATTATATGAAGATAATTTTAATATATATAAAGCATTTACAACTGCAGAAAATCAGATTTATTTATCTTATGTGTCTTCAGATTGTGATGGTAAATCATTAAGACCGTCAATATTAATTGGAAAAATAAAAAAGATGTATCCAAAGTTACAAGAAAAAAGTGATGTAATCTATAAAGAATATAAAGTAGAAAATAAAATAAGTACATATGAACAACTAATAGAAAATATATCAAGGTTAAGAAATAAAGAAAAAATTGATGATGTATGGTATTATATATATCAATATTATAAATCACAAAGTGATTGGAATAAAAAACTAGAAGCAGATTTAAAAGGTTTAGAATATACCAATTTGCCAGAGAAGATAAAAAAAGAAAATTTGGAAAAATTATATGGAAATACATTAAATACAAGTATATCAAGACTTGAAAAATATAGAAGTTGTCCATTTTCATACTATTTACAATATGGTTTAAAGCTAAAAGAAAAAGAACAACTAAAAATACAAAGTTTTAATACAGGTTCTTTTATGCATGAAACAATAGATAAGTTCTTTGAATATGTACGACAAGAAGGATTGAGTTTAGCAGAATTAGAAGAGGAACAGATAACAAAAATTGTTTCCGAGATAATTGAAAATAACTTAAAAATGAGCAAAAATTATATTTTTACAGCTACTGCAAAATATAAAGTTTTAGTAAGAAGATTAAAAAAAATTGTTAGCAAAGCACTTAAGTATATTATAGAAACAATTATCTATAGTGATTTTAGTATAGAAGGAACAGAAGTAGAATTTGGAAAAAATGGTAGATATAAACCAATTGTATTAGAAATAGGAGAAGGAAAAAAAGTAGAAATAACAGGAAAAATAGATAGAATAGATACATCGAAAAATGAAGACGGAAAATATTTAAGAATTATTGATTATAAGTCATCTGCTAAAAACATAGATTTAAATGAGGTGTATGCAGGATTACAAATACAACTTTTAACATATACAGATGCTATTTGCAGAGAAGAAGATATTATGCCAGCTGGAGTCTTTTATTTTTCTTTGCTAGAACAAATGGTAAAAGCAGATAAAAAAATGACAGAAGATGAAATAGAAGAAACTATCAGAAAAAATTTCAAAATGAAGGGATTAATTATTGCAGATGTTAAAATAATTAAGATGAATGATAATACCTTAAAAACAGGAAATTCCAAACTAGTACCAGCAGCATTAACAACTTCAGGGACAATTAATGAAAAGTGGACAAATGGAGTAAAAGCAGAGGAATTTAGGACCCTGCAAGAGTATATTTATAAGACAATAAAAGATATTTCAAAAGAAATATTGAGTGGGAATATTGATTTAAAACCATATTATAAAAAAGGAAAAACCCCATGTCAATACTGCGAATATAAAGCAGTTTGTGGATTTAATTCGAGACAGGAAAACAACACATATAATTATATAGAACAAAAATCAAAAGATGAAATTTTACTAAAAATGAAAAAGAACTTGGAGGAATAAAATGGATTTATCAAACCGAAATGTGATACACATAAAAAAAGGAGACACAGAATTTCTACAATTTAGAAAATTGTTAGAATATAAAGATATCATAAATCATGCATATTCTTTAGGAACAAAATTAAATTTTAGAACTTCAACTATAAATAAAGAGAAATTACCAGAACAAGAATATGAAGCAGCAATTAAAAGCTATAAAAAAATATGTAGTTCAATTAATTGTAATTACATTAATTTAGTAAAAACAAACCAGGAACATACAAATTGTATTAAAATAGTAGAAAAGAAAATAAAAACGGCAGAACCTGATTTTAATTTAGAAAAATATTATAAGACAGATGGCTTAATAACAAACAAAAAAAATATCATTCTTTCTACTACAAATGCAGATTGTATTCTATTATTATTTTTTGATCCAGTAAAAAAAGTAGTAGCAAATACACACTCTGGCTGGAAAGGAACAATACAAAGAATAGCAGTAAAAACTGTAGAAAAAATGATAAAAGAGTTTGAATGTAATCCCAAAGATATTATTTGTTGCATTTGTCCAAGTATTAGAAAATGTCACTTTGAAGTAGAAAAAGATGTAAAAGATATGTTTGAAAATGAATTTAAAGATTTAGAAAATCTAAATAATATAATAGAAGAAAAAATACCAAATGCCAAATGGAATATTGATACTGTTTTAATAAATGAAATGATATTAGAAAAACAAGGACTAAAAAAAGAAAATATAATAGATAGCGGAATTTGTAGTGTATGTAATTCAGACCTAATTCATTCTTATAGAGTAGAAAAAAAGGGCTACGGTTTAAATACAGCACTAATTAGCTTGAATTGAGACAAGAGGGACAGGTCTTATTTGTCTCATGAATTAAGTAGAAAAATGTCGAAAAATGAGGCGGATAAAAAATGAGACAAATAAGACCTGTCCCTCTTGTCTCAAAGGAGGAATTAAGATGATAATACCAAGAAAATTAGAAATAGGAGATACTATAGGAGTAGTAGCACCTTCTGATCCTATTATTGGAAAAAATATTGGAGAAATAATGAGAGCTAGAGAAATATTAGAAAAAGATGGATTTAAAGTTAAGTTCTCAAAAAATCTATTTTCTAATACTTGTGGTTATAGTGCAACAGCAAAAGAAAAGGCAGAGGATATTAATGATATGTTTCAAGATAAAGATGTAAAAATGATATGGTGTGCAAAAGGAGGAAATAATTCTAATTCTGTTTTTGAATATTTAGATTATAATGTGATAAAAAATAATCCAAAGATAGTTTGCGGATATAGTGATATTACGTCATTAACTAATATGATTTTTTCAAAGACGGGTTTAGTTACTTTTAGTGGAACAAATTTTAAGACAATTGCCACAGATGAAACGGATTATAGCTACAAAGAAATCATAAAAAGATTTGTAGAAGGAAGTTTAGAAATAGGAAGAGAAAAAAGTGGATATAAAACAATTAAAGATGGAAGTTCAGAAGGAGAATTAATTGGTGGAAATTTAAGTCTTACAAAAGGATTAGTGGATGGAAAATATAAGATTGATTTTACAGATAAAATACTATTTTTGGAAGATTTGGGTTATGAAAGTGAACCAGCATTTATAAGCAATTATTTATATTATATGAGACAAAATAAAGTATTTGATAAAATAAAGGGAATCTGGCTTGGAAATTATGAACATGAAAGTGGAATAACATTGGAAAAAATACTTTTAGATGTTATTGAAAATGACTATACTTTTCCGATTATAAAATCAAATAATTTTGGACATATAGAAACAAAAACTGTAATTCCAATAGGTACAAAAGCAAAAATTGATACAAACAAAACAGTAAAAATAGAATTAATAGAATCATGTGTAAAATAGTAAAAAAGAAATAAAGGGAGCAAAAATATGTATAATACATTTGAAGAATTAGAAGAGTCAATAAAAGGTTGTAATAAATGTAAATTATATAAAACAAGACAGAATATAGTTTTTGGTGTGGGAAAAAAAGATGCTAGACTTATGTTTATTGGAGAAGGACCTGGAGCAGATGAGGATAGATTACGGAGAACCATTTGTAGGTAAAGCGGGTAAGCTAATGAATATGGCGTTTCAGACTTTAGGTATAAAAAGAGAAGAAGTTTATATTGCAAATATTGTAAAATGTAGACCACCAGCAAACCGTAACCCAGAAGAAGATGAATGTATGGCTTGTATGAATTATTTAAGAAATCAGGTAATATTAGTAAAACCAGAAATTATAGTTCTTTTGCGGTAGTGTAGCCTTAAAACATATTTTAGGAAAAGAATATGGAATTACAGCATCTAGAGGAAAATGGGTAGAAAAAAAGGAAATAAAATATATGCCTACATGGCATCCAGCTGCATTATTAAGAGATGAAACAAAGAAAATAGATTTTATTAAAGATTTGCAGCTAGTTTTAGAAGAATTAAACAAGTAGTCAGTAAAATTGAATAATTTATAAATTTATTATAAAATATACACATAAAAATATAGGATTACTAAAGGAGAAGTAAAAATGCAGAAAATTCAAAAAATAAGAGATGAAGCAAATTACTGTTTGAATTGTAAGGTTAAACCATGTTCAAAAAAAGGCTGTCCATTAAGTAATAATATACCTGAATTTATTCAACAAATAAAAAAAGTAAATTACGAAAAGGCATATGAGGTTTTAAGTGAGACAACAGTATTGCCAGGAATTTGCGGAAAAATATGTCCACATTTCAAGCAATGTCAAGGATCATGTATAAGAGGGATAAAAGGTGAACCAGTTTCAATTGGAAAATTAGAATCATTTGTATTTGAACAAGCTATGGAAAAAGGAGTAACTTTAAAGAAATGTTGGGAAAAACAAATAAATCAAAATAAGAAAGAAAATGAACAGAAAAGAGTTGCTGTAATTGGAGGAGGACCATCAGGGTTAACAGCTAGTGCTTTTTTGGCCAAAAGCGGTATTAAAGTTACTATATATGAAAAATATAGTTATTTAGGTGGTCTTTTAATATATGGAATTCCAGAATTTAGATTACCAAAACAAGAAGTAAAAAAGACTATTAATAACATTTTAGAGTTAGGAATAGAGGTAAAATATAATCAAGAATTAGGAAAAAATTTAAATTTAGAAGATTTAAAAGAAGAATATGATGCTATACTTTTAGGATTTGGAGCCAATGTTTCTTGTAAAATGGGAGTGGAAGGAGAAAAATTGCAAGGAGTTTTTGGAGGAAACGAGCTATTAGAATATAATAGACATCCTAATTATAAAGGAATGGATGTTGCTGTAATTGGTGGAGGTAATGTTGCTATGGATTGTGCTAGAACGATAAAGAGACTAGGAGCAAAAGAAGTTACAGTAATATATAGAAGAGCTAGAGAACAAATGCCTGCTGAAAATAAAGAAATTAAAGATGCAATGGATGAAGGCATAAAATTTTTATTTCAAAATAATATTGTAAAAATAATAGGAAATGATAAAGTTAAGGAATTAGAACTTATAGAAACAAAGCTAATTCAAAAAGATGGTGAAACAAGGCTTGTACCAGTAAATATTGAAAATAGTAATTATAAAATTAGTATGGATTATATTGTAATGGCTTTAGGTTCTGAACCTGCAACATTTGTTCAAAAATTAGGGCTTAAATTGGATAAATGGGGAAATATTAAAATAGATGAGAATTACCAAACTTCAGATTCAAAAATATATGCATGTGGAGATTTAGCAGGTATTAGAAAAACTGTTGCATGGGCAGCATATTCAGGAAGAGAAGCTGCAAATAAGATTATAGAAAAAATAAAATAAATTAATGTTCACTTTAAAGTGAACATTAATTTATTTTTTCAGTAACATTTTTTTCACCAAAAATTAATTTTTTTAGAGCCCTAAAAAATGATATTATTTTACTTTCCTTTTTAGTAATAAGTTTAATTGCATTTTCAACATTGCCATTCTCTAAAGCATTATATTTATTTTCTAATTGTTCCATTTTATTTACATAGTAATCATTAAAAAATGTATATCCTTCAGTACAACCCAAATAATCTTTAAAAGTATATAATTTTCTTCTATAATTTTCGACTTCTTCCAAATTACTAATATTTTCAAATGCTTTATCAAAATAACTTGAAATAATTAGATTTTGAGTTCTCATAAAAGTTAACATTATCTCACTTTTTAATTCATCAATCTTTTTTAACATTCCATCAATTTTTTTATTTCTGTCAGATACACCGCGCAATTTTATTATTGAGTTTTATAATAGATTCTTCATCATTTAAAATATCATCAATAGCATTTTGTATTGTCATAAAAATTTTAGGAGATGTTAAATCAGCAAATTTCTTTTTGAAATTATCATTACTATTTATTGTACTCTCAAATAAAACATCTTCACCAGTAATATAAGCCATTTGATTTACAAGACAACATTCTAAAGGATAATAAGAAGGACTAATTGTTTCAAAACTAATTCCAAAATATTTAACGAAATCTCTAGGAATACCATTAATTTTTGAAGCCATAAGTTGTACAGAGGCTTCATTTAGTCCTAATCCGTATATTTTAAATTCTGTATAATCACAAAGTCCCATTCTAATTAAATAATTTTTTTTGTCTTTTACTTCTTGAATATAGTGAATACACTCATGAACAGCAAATTCTTCTAAATCTTCATCTTGGATGTGTTCATTAAAATAAATAGAAGAATTTTTATAAAAATAGTTAGCCTCAGCCATTCCATCTGGCATATTAGCTTTGTACATATTTAATCTAGACAGTTTAATAAAAAGTTCATTTTGGTTTAAGCAAAATTGAGGAAATGTATCACATATTTTTACAGCAACATTTCTTGCAATCGAATTTATTTTTAAAGTATCTAATTTATTTGTAATTATAATTCCATCTTTTTTTAAATCTGATTCTACGCTCATTTATTATTCTCCTTAATTATATAACAATATTATACTATAAATAACAAGTAAATGTATTTCAGAAATATTAAATATTAATTACAGTTTAGTTACAAAAAATAAAATAACAAGAAAAAATGGAAAAAATAAAAATTGAATTACGAAAAATAAGTAAAACAGTAGCTAAAATTGAAGTAGAACATGGAGAAAAACTACAAATTTTATTTGATGCATTTAAAGTGCATGACCAAAAGATAGACAGAATTGAGCAAAAATTAGATAATCACGAAAAAATAATAAATAGGCATAGTGACGAAATTTATTATTTTACAACAATATTATAAATTTTATTTTTTACATATATTTCTTTAATAATATTTTTTCCATTAAGTTTTGAATCAACAACATTATGAACTTTTTCTTTAACTGAAGTTTCATCTTCATTAAGTAGAATTTGAACAGTTCCTTTTAATTTTCCATTGAATTGAATAGGCAATGTTATTTCATTAGCAATAGTCTTAGATTCGTCATATTCAGGCCAATCCATATAAGCAAAATCATTTGACTCACCAAGTACAGTATGTAGTAATTCCTCAGTCATATGTGGAGCAAAAGGATTTAATAATTGCAAAAATGTTTTAAATTCAGCTTTGTTAATTGATTTTTCTTTATAAAATTCATTAACCATTGTCATAAAGGTAGAAATACAAGTATTAAATTTCATATCTTCAATATCAGAAGAAACTTTTTTTATAGCTCTATGCATCATTTGTTCAAATTTAGCAGAATATTCATTTCCATCGATTAATATTGTTTGTAAATTCCAAACTCTATCTAAAAATTTTGCACAACCTCTAATACTTTCCATAGACCAAGGAGCTGTTTGATCAAAAGGATCCATGAACATCTCATAAAATAAGAAACAGACTCTTGAATAAAAAAATGAAAAATGATACAATGCGTTGAAAGAGGTGGAAACGTGATAGATTTAAAAAAAGCTAATGAGGAATTTGATAAGTATGTTAAAAATTATAACTCAGAGGATAAAAAGATTGCTTTAAAAATAGAACATATTAAAAGGGTTTCAGAAATATCAGGGATAATATCAGAAAATTTAAATTTAGATAAAGAAAACATAGAATTAGCAAAGTTAATAGGTTTGTTACATGATATAGGAAGATTTGAACAAATAAAGCAATACAATACTTTTTCAGATAAAGATAGCATTGATCATGGTAAACTTGGAGTAGAAATTTTATTCAAACAGGGAAAAATAAGAAATTTTATAGAATCCGCGAAATATGACGAAATTATAAAAAAAGCAATTTTAAATCATAATAGAAAAGAAATAGAAAAAGGGCTAAATCCAAAAGAATTACTTCATTCAAAAATTATTAGAGATGCTGATAAAATAGATATACTTTATATTATGACTTTTGAAGAAAAAAGGACAGTCTTTAACAAAGATGATATATCAGATGAAAAAATAACAGATAAAATTTATGAAGAATTTATGCAAATGAAATTACGTGATTATAAAAAAATACAAACCAATGTAGACAGGGTAATCGCACATTTTGCATATATTTATGATTTTAATTTTAACTTTAGTTATGAATATGTTAATAATAAACAATATTTAGATAAAATCTATAAAAGACATACATTTACTGATAATGACACAATGAAAAGATATAATTTAATTTATGATACAGCAAAAAAATATATAAAAGAAAAAACAAAATAAAGGATGATAAAATTGGGCAAAAAATTATTAATAACCGAAAAACCATCAGTTGCAATGGAATTTGCAAAAGCACTAAAAATAACAACTAATCGAAAAAATGGATATTTAGAATCAGAAAAATGGATAATTACATGGTGTGTAGGACATTTAGTAACTATGAGCTACCCAGAAAAATATGATGAAAAACTAAAATTTTGGAGATTAGACACATTACCATTTATCCCTTCAGATTGGAAATATGAAATTATACCTCAAGTAGAAAATCAATTTAATATAGTTAAAGGACTAATGCAAAGAGAAGATATAGAAGAAATTTATAATGCAGGAGATTCAGGAAGAGAGGGAGAATATATTCAAAGATTAGTATTTATGATGGCACACCCTAATCCAAATGCAAAAATGAAAAGAGTATGGATTGATTCACAAACAGAAGAAGAAATTTTAAGAGGTATTAGAGAAGCAAAAGATTTATCTGAATATGATAGTTTATCAGATAGTGCATATTTAAGAGCTAAAGAGGATTATTTAATAGGAATTAATTTTTCAAGATTATTGTCAATTATATATGGAAGAAATTTAGCAAGTAAAATAAATGAAGAAAGAACTTCTATTTCAGTAGGACGTGTTATGACTTGTGTTCTAGGTATGATCGTTGCAAGAGAAAGAGAAATTAGAAACTTTGTAAAAACAAAGTATTATAAAATTATTCGGAGAATTTGGAGATGAACAATCATCTTTTCAAGCTGAGTGGAAATCAACAGAAAGATCAAAAATGTTTGAATCAAATAAATTGTACAATGAATCAGGATTTAAAAAAGAGGATGATGCAAAACAATTTATACAAAGTCTTCAAGGCAAAATAGCGAAAATAGCAAATTTAAAAAAATCAAAACAAAAAGAAAATGCACCATTATTATTTAACTTAGCTGAAATACAAAATCAATGTACTAAAAGATTTAAGATAAAACCAGATGAGACGCTAGAAATAATACAAAATTTATATGAAAAAAAATTAGTAACTTATCCAAGAACAGATGCTAGAGTACTTTCTACAGCAGTAGCAAAAGAAATTACAAAGAACTTAAATGGAATAGCTAGAGGATATAAAGACGAAGAAGTGCAAGGATATATAAAAAAAATGGTGGATGAAAAATATTCTACTAACATAATAAAAACAAAATATGTAAATGATAGCAAAATAACAGACCATTATGCTATTATTCCAACTGGTCAAGGATATGAAAATTATAATAATTTACCAGAATTACACAAAAAAGTATATAAAGTAATAGTATCTAGATTTTTAGCTATTTTTTATCCACCAGCAGAATATAATAAAATTCAGGTAACAGTCGAGATAGAAGATGAAAAGACGATAGAAACCTTCAATTGTAGTGGGAAAGTTTGTATAAATAAAGGATTTTTAGAAATATTAAAACCGGAAGAAAAGAGAACAACAAAAAATGGAGAAAAAGTGGATAATTCAAATGAAGAAGAAAAACAAAATGATTTAGAAATCTTAAAAAATTTAAAAAAAGGACAGGAAGTAGAGATTAGAAACTTTGAATTAAAAGAAGCAGAAACATCTCCACCAACTAGATATAATTCAGGTTCTATTATATTGGCAATGGAAAATGCAGGAAAGCTAATAGAGGAAGAAGAATTAAGAGAGCAAATAAAAGGTGCAGGCATTGGAACAAGTGCTACAAGGGCAGAAATAATGAAAAAACTTGAAAAAATAAAATACATAGAAATTAATACAAAAACTCAGATTATTACACCTACTAAAAAAGGAGAATTAATTTATGATATTGTATATCAATCAATGCCAGATATGTTAAATCCTAAATTAACAGCCAGCTGGGAGAAAGGATTAGATATGGTAGCAAAGAAAGAAATAGAGCCTAAAGAATTTATGGGAAAATTAGAAAAGTATATTTATTCAAAATTTGATAGATTAGTAGTAAAAATATAGAAAAAATAATGTCAAATAATTGACAAAATATTAACAATTTGATATAAAATTTGTATACAAAAGAAAGGAGAATGAAAAATGAACGAGAAAAAATACAAGTCAGTTGTAGTAATTTGGGGAGTTATTTTACTTACATTACAAGCATTAGCACTTATCGATGTAGTAGGACTTAGACCAAATTTATATAATCAACTATCAAAGTTAGAAACATCATTTATTGCAGTAGGACTTCTTATATTAATTTTAGCATATATGCTTTTATCATTAAATAAGAAAAAATCAGGAGCAATTATAGGAGTATTAACAGGATTACTTTATATGCTAACATTTAATGTTGCAAATATGATAGCAGGAATATTTTTTATTGCTTATTGTGCATGGATTCTTTTTGAAATGGGCAAAGAGTCAAAAAAAGTAGTAGATAAGAAAAAAGAAGAAATAACAGAGCAAAAAAGTGCTTCATAATGAAGTACTTTATTTTTTATAAAAAGTGTAGTATAATATAAAACATCTAAAGTGTTATGCTAGGAGAAAAAAATGAATCAAATATTAGGAGAGCTTGGAAAAAGCCAAAAGTTTAAAGAATTACTAAATCAAATAGAAAATAAACAAAGTCCGATAGCAATATCGGGCTTAAATGACGTGGGAGCAGTGCAAATTGAAACAGCTATAAATCAATTTGGAAAAAAGCCAATTTGTATTATTACTTATAACGAAATACAAGCTAAGAAAATATATGAAAATGTCAAATATTTTACAGAGAATGTTGTATTATTTCCAAAAAAAGAAATAGTTACATATGATTATATTGCAGAAAGTAAGGATTTGCCATTTAGAAGAATAGAGACATTAAATGAAATACAATCAAAAAGAAATTTAATTGTAGTAACAACCATAGAAGCAATAATGCAAAAATTACCAGCAAAAGATAAACTATATAAAAATGAACTAAAATTTAAGATAGGAGATAGTTTCAATTTAGACAAATTAAAACAAAAATTAGTAGAACTTGGATATACCAGATGTGAATTGATTGAAGGAAGAGGACAATTTAGTATAAGAGGCGGAATTGTTGATATTTCAATTAGTGATAAAACAGGAATAAGAATTGAGTTTTGGGGAGATGAGATAGACTCTATTCGTGACTTTAATATTTCTACACAAAGATCAATTAATACAAAAGAAAATGTAATTATATATCCTGCTCATGAATATGTGCTAGAGAAAGGGATAGAAGAAATCTGCGATAAAATAAAAAAAGATAATGCAAATAAAGAAATAATAGAAGAAGATATAGAGCAAATAAAAGCTGGAAATTATATTAGTAAAATTGATAAATATTTTGACAGTTTCTATGAAAAGCAAGAAACAATATTAGATTATTTAAATAATAATTATTGTATATTTTTAGATGAGATAGGAAAAATTAATCAGAGAGCAAAAAATATACAAGAAGATAATAAAAATTTAAAAATAGCTTTAATTGAAAAAAAGAAAATAGTGCCAAATGCAATTTCGAATATGATAAAAATAGAAGATATAAACAAAATTTTAGAAAAAAGACAGCTGATATATATAGAAAAGCAAGATACTAATATAAAAGTACAAGCAGAAAAATATAAATTTAATTATCGAGAAATAAATTATTTTAAAAGTGAGGTAGATAACTTATTTACAGATTTAGAAAAAGCAATTAATGAAAAAAAGAAGGTTTATATTTTACTAGAAACAAAAGAAAAAGCTAAAAAATTAAAACAAATACTAGAAAAAAGAGAAATAATCTGTAGAATAGAAGAAAAGCTAGATAAAACAATAATAGTTTCATCAATAGAAAGTATTATAACAATTTCTGTTGGAAAACTATCTTCTGGATTTGAAAATAATGAATTAAATCAAATTGTAATTATTGCAGATGAATTAATTAGCGGAGAAAAAACAAAAAGAAAATATATACCAACAGCTTATAAAGAAGGAGAAAAAGTTGTATTTGCAGATTTAAAAATAGGAGATTATGTTGTACATAAGAAGCATGGAATTGGAATTTATATAGGAGTAAATACAATAAAAGCAGATGGAACTATTAAAGATTACATTAAAATAAAATATCAAAATGATGATATTTTATATATACCAACAAACGATATGGATTCAATAAGAAAGTATGTTGGAGGAGATGCAATACAACCTAAAATTAATAAATTAGGAAGTAAAGACTGGGAAAAAACGAAATCTAAAGTAAAGAAAAATTTAAGAGAAGTAGCAAAAGAGTTAATAGAATTATATGCTAGAAGAGAAAAAGCTTTGGGATATTGTTTTGGAAAAGATACTCCATGGCAGAATGAATTTGAGGGGAAATTTCCATATCAAGAAACAGAGGATCAATTAAGATGTATTGAAGAAGTAAAAAAGGATATGGAAAGTCAAAGACCAATGGATAGACTACTTTGCGGTGATGTTGGTTATGGCAAAACAGAAGTTGCAATTAGAGCAGCATTTAAAGCCACAATGGATGGAAAGCAAGTAGCATATTTAGCTCCAACAACTGTCTTAGCTCAACAACAATATCAAGAATTCAAAGAAAGAATGAAAGATTATCCAATAAAAGTTGACATATTGAATAGATTTAAAAGTAAAAAATATCAATCTGAAGTTGTTAAGAATTTAGCTTTAGGAGAAGTTGATATTGTAGTAGGAACGCATAGATTACTTAGCAAAGATGTAGAATTTAAGGATTTAGGATTATTAATAATAGATGAAGAGCATCGTTTTGGAGTAAAAGCAAAAGAAAAAATAAAACAATTAAAAACTAATGTAGACGTTTTAACAATGACAGCAACACCTATTCCAAGAACTATGCATATGTCAATTGTAGGAATAAGAGATATGTCTGTTATATACGAACCTCCACATAATAGGAGACCTGTTCAAACATATGTATTAGAATATGATGAAGAAGTTATAAAAGAAGCAATTACTAAAGAATTAGAAAGAGAAGGTCAGGTATTTTATTTATTTAATAATGTGGAAGACATAGAAAGAAAAGCAAGTCAAATTTCAAATTTAGTGCCAGAAGCAAATGTTGCTTATGCACATGGTCAAATGTCAGGAACAAAAATTGAAGAAATAATGCAAGATTTTATAGATAAAAAATCAAATGTATTAGTATGTACTACTATTTTAGAATCAGGTATTGATATTCCAAATGCTAATACTATAATTGTAGAAAATGCCGATAGAATGGGATTAGCACAATTGTATCAAATCAGAGGTAGAGTAGGTAGAAGTGATAGGCAAGCATATGCATATATTACTTATAAAAGAGATAAATTACTTTCAGAAGTTGCAGATAAAAGATTAAAGGCGATCAAGGAATTTACTGAATTCGGATCTGGATTTAAAATAGCAATGAGAGATTTAGAAATTCGTGGAGCAGGAAGTTTACTAGGAGAAATACAGTCAGGACATTTAGAGCAAGTTGGTTATGATACGTATTGCAATTTACTAGATGAAGTAGTAAAAGAAATGAAGGGTATAGAAGTAAGGCCAGAAACAGAAATTCAAATTGATTTAAATGTAACAAGTTATATTCCAGACGAATATATAAGCGATTCAAATCAAAAAATAGAAGTATATCAAAATATTGCTTTATGTAGAAATGAAGAAGATATTCAAAATGTCATTGATGAAATTATAGATAGATTTGGAAACATGCCAAAAGAATTAGAAAATTTAATTGATATAGCAAGAATAAAATATATATCAAAGAAATTAGATATAGAAAAAATTGTAAGTAGAAAAAATGCAGTAGTATTTACATTTAAAGCAAGTAGTAGTGAAGATAAATTTAAAATAGATATAGCACAATTGGTAAAGAAATATGGAACAAAAATAAAATTCTCAGCTGGAATAAAGCCAATGATAACATTAGATATAGGAACAAGTAGTGAAAGAAAAGTTTTAAATGATACTACAGAATTTGTTAAATATTTATTAGGTTAAATTTATGTTTTGGAGGAATAAAAATAATGCAAGTAATATCAAGTAAAGATAATGAATTAATAAAACACATAAGAAAGCTAAAAGAAAAAAAAGAAAGAGATGCAAGTAATGAATATTTGGTAGAAGGAATTAAAATAGTAAAAGAAGCAATCCAAGAGAATGCTAAAATAAAACAAATAATCTTATGTGATGATTGCGAAAAAACAGAAAGTATACCAAAAGACTTGATGTATGAAATTGCTAAACACAACTGTATATATGTAACAAGTAAACTTTTTAAATATATATCTGAAGTGCAAGAGCCTCAGGGAGTGCTTGCTGTTATAGAAAAAAACAATGGGGATAAAACAATTGATTATACACAAGATATTATTGTAGCATTAGATGATGTTCAAGACCCTGGAAATTTAGGAACAATCCTTAGAACTGTTGACAGTGTTGGAGTAAACCAAATATTGGTATCAAAAGGAACAGCAGATAGCTATAATCCAAAAGTAGTACGTTCAACAATGGGAGCAATCTTTAGAGTTAAAATAATAGAATGTGAGGACTTGAAAAAAACTTTAAAAGAAATAAAAAAACACAAATTTAAAATAGTAGTATCATCACTTCAAACAGAAAATACAATATATGATATAAATTACTATAAAAAAGTAATAATTATAGGAAATGAAGCAAATGGAGTGGAACAACAAATACAAGAAATAGCAGACGAGAAAATAAAAATACCAATGATTCGGAAAAACAGAAAGCTTAAATGCATCAGTAGCAACAGGAATTATTTTGTATGAATATGTGAGACAGAAGGGACAGGTCTAAAATGTCCCATGAATTTTGTCGAATTATATAAAAATATAAATAATACAAAAAAAGACATAAATTGACATGAAAATGGGACATTTTAGACCTGTCCCTTCTGTCTTAAAGGAGAATAAAATATGAAGTTAGATATAGTAATGGTAGAACCAGAGATACCACAAAATACAGGAAATATAGCAAGAACTTGTGCAGCAATTGGAGCAAAGTTACATTTAGTGCATCCACTAGGATTTGATATATCTGAGAAGGCTGTTAAAAGAGCAGGATTAGATTATTGGGATAAAGTTGAGATAGAAGAACATGAAAGTTTTGAAGAGTTTTTAAAGAAATATAAACCTGAAGAAAATAATATGTTTTTTGCTACAACTAAAGGAAAACATGTATATTCAGATCCAGATTATAGAGGTATGAATGAAGTGTTTATATTGTTTGGGAAAGAGACAAAAGGATTGCCAGAAGATATTTTACAAAAGTATATTAATCAGACAATTAGAATACCAATGAGGCATACATTGCGTTCATTAAATTTATCAAATTCAGTAGCAATTGTAGCATTTGAAGTTTTAAGGCAAAAAGATTTTGAACAGTTGGAAGAAATAAGCAGTTATTTTGATTAAAATATAAGTACGAATGTAATACATATAGAACATAATTGTCGAATTTTGCGATGAAAAATTAGTGAAAAAACAGGAAAAAGCTTGGATTTTTCCTGTTTTTGTGGTTTAATATATTTAAGGTGATTTCAAAATAATTTAAATCATAATTTATTTTTTTAGAAATTTTAATTCTATTTTTAAATTCGAAAATTCAATCTAATTACCAAGAAATAAAAAATAAGGAGGTGGTATACAGGCTATATAAGAAAAACACATTTTACTAATTAATAAATATTGACATTCACATCAAAAAACAATATAATAGGGAGGAGAGATTTGAAAGTATTTACATACAAAAACTACATTAAATGTATACATACTTTAAGACTAAATGCGATTTTTCAATTAGCAGAGGAAAATGCTAATTATAACATAAATCAAAACAAAATTAATAACAGACATGACAAATTAATAAAAAATATCCTAAAAGATGAAAAAGAAATGAGAAAATTTATAAATGATTTTCTTGAACCTAATGAAAAAATACAAAGTCAAGACCTTATAAAATATACTAATAGTTATATTACAAAAAAGTATAAATCAAAAGAAGCGGACATAGTTTATAGGCTAAAAAGCAAAGAAGTATTTTTTTTAGTAGAACATCAATCAAAAGTTGATAACAATATGCCATATAGAATTCTAAATTATTGTATAGATATTATCCAAGAATGGAAAAAGTCAAAGAAAATAAATCAAAATACAAGATATCCAATTATTGTTCCAATTATTATTTATACAGGAAATGAAAAATGGAAAATACCAAAAAGTTTTAAAGAAAAGCAAATATCTGATTATGTATTCGAAAATTACAAAATAGATTTAGAATATAATTTGGTTGAAATAAACAAATTATCTAAATCATTTTTATTGCAAAAACAAAGCTTATTTGGTTATGGAATGATAATAGAAAAATCAAAGAATAAACAAGAACTAAAAGAAAATTTAGAGCTGATTGTAAAACATGCAAAAAATAAAAAACAGTTGTATGAGATAAGCGATATAATATATTATTTGCTAAATGATACATTAGAAGAAGTAACCAAAAATGAATTACTAGAAAAATTAGAAATTAAAATAAAGAAAGGAGATATTATGAGTGATTTATATGAAAGACTAGTAAATGAAAATCGAGAAATGATAAGGAAAGGAAAAAAAGAAGGTAAAATAGAAGGC